>ERZ825137.1526-NODE-1526-length-29706-cov-4.284847_pt1 | contig 29706 bp, 24 predicted proteins | sample MGYA00519873_ERZ825137 | MGnify/ENA primary metagenome ERZ825137 (study PRJEB31778, sample SAMEA3449190) | human gut metagenome | biome: human gut; feature: human-associated habitat; material: faeces | place: United Kingdom | collected 2010/2012 ...
TCGCGGTTCGTATGGGGCACACGTTCTTGACCATCTGGCCGCCGACGGAGCCGGCCTCACGGGAGGTCAGGTGACCGTTGTAGCCCTGCTTCAGGTTGACGCCGACTTCGTTGGCGGCTTCCATCTTGAACTTGTCCATGGCCTCGCGAGCTTCCGGGATATTGATCTGGTTCGTATTTTTCATTGCGTACATCTCCTTGAAATGTGATTTTGGGTACCGCAGTCATAGCATTGCCCGAAAAAGATCGAATATGCCGGAAGTCTGTCAGGGAATTTCCGGCCGTTCTTCTGAAAATTGGGCGGCGGAAAATGCTGTCAAAAGCAATTGACAAATTCCGGACGGCTCTCTATAATGAATTAAAGTGATGAACAAAGGCGCGGCTTGCGCAGTGTTTGCCGCGGCGGGCCGATACTCTGTTTCAGAGCACAAGGATACCGGCAAGACCGGCAGCGATTTCTGCTCGCTGAAAACAGGAGAGTGAATCATGAAAGCAGTACGATTAAAAACGGAATATCTGCAGGACCCTTTGGGCATTGATATTCCGCATCCGCGGCTGTTCTGGACTTGTGAGGACGGGATCACGCAGAGCGCATTCCAGATCCTTGCAGCGACGGACGGCCGTACGGTATGGGACAGCGGGAAGGTGCCTTCCGGCTCCATGCACGCGGATTATCCAAACGCGCTTGCTTCCCGGCAGCGCGTCAGCTGGCGCGTGCGGCTCTGGGATGAGAACGACGATCCCGGCGCGTGGTCGAGCGAGGCCTTTTTCGAAATGGGGCTTCTGAATGCTTCGGACTGGAGCGCCCTGTGGATCGCGGGGGACTATCCCGTCCGTAAAAAGCAGCGCTACCCGGTGGATTGCTTCCGCAAGGTGTTTTCCGCGGGACAGGTTCAAAAGGCCCGGCTGTATCTTACGGCCTGCGGCCTGTATGAGGCGCGGCTCAACGGCCGGCGCGTCGGAGACGCGTTGCTGACGCCCGGCTCCACGGACTACCGCAAGCGCATCCAGTATCAGGTCTACGATGTGACGGACCTGCTGCGGGGCGGCGAAAACGCCATGACCGTCGAGCTGGCGGATGGCTGGTACCGCGGCTCCAACGGCGGCGCAGGGCAGACGAACACCTTCGGCACGCAGACAAAGCTGCTGGCGCAGCTGGAGCTGACGCTGGCGGACGGAACGACGCAGACCGTCTGCAGCGACGGGAGCTGGGCGTGGAGCAATGACGGCCCCATCCGCTTTGCCGACCTCAAGGACGGCGAGATCGTGGATGCAAATCGCGAGCCCTCCTATTCCGGCAGTGTCCGCGTCGTGGAGGAGCATGCGCCGCTGACGGCATCCGACAACGTACCGGTCCTCGAGCGCGAGCGCTTTGCCCCGGTCGAACGGATCACAACGCCGTCCGGCAAGACTGTCCTCAAATATGCGCAGAATCTTTCGGGCTATGTGTCCTTCCGTGTGACGGCACACAAGGGCCAGCGAGTCCACATCACGATGGGCGAAACGCTCGATGACAGCGGCGAACTGACGCTCCGGAACATCCAGTGCATTACCAAAGGAAGACCCTCACCGCTGCAGGAGCTGGATTACACCTGCAGGGAGGGCGTGAACGAATACACGCCGAAATTCTATTACGGCGGCTTCCAGTATGCGCAGGTCGACACGGACGTCGAATTCCGGACAGAGGACTTTACGGCTGTTGCTGTGTACAGCGCCTTTGAGGAAACTTCGAAATTCGAGTGCTCCAATCGCCTGATCAACCAATTTTACCACAACACTCTGTGGTCCCTGAAGAGCAACTCCACCGACGTGCCGACGGACTGCCCGACGCGTGAGCGCATGGGCTGGACGGGCGACAGTCAGGTCTTCTTCAACACGGCGTCCTATCTCACGGACTATGCGGCCTTTGCCCGCAAGCATGTGCGCGACATTTTTGACCGCCAGTGGCGCAGCGGCCGCCTGCCGCAGATCGCGCCGTTTGCAAACGAGTCGCCGAGCATCAACAAAATGAACGGCTCCGTCGGCTGGGCGTGCGCAGGTGTCTATATCCCGTACTATTTCTATCAGAAATACGGCGACGACCGCCTGCTGCGTGCGTATTACGACAACATGCTGCGCTATGCGGACTTTATGATCCGCCGCGCGGGGAAATGGGGCGGGATCTTCGCCAAGCCCATGCATCTTTCCCACAAAAATCGAAAGTATGCTGTTAACTGCGGCAAGTCCTACGGTGAGTGGGCCGAGCCGAATGACGTCATGGCCTTCCACGGGATCGACTTTTTCATTCCGCACCCGGAGGAATCCACGGCCTATACATATTTTACGCTCAAGCGTGTGCTGGAGATCGCCTCGATCCTCGGCAAGCCGGAAACGCCGCAGCTGGCGCGCATCCGGGAATACAGCGAGGGCGCGAAACGCGCCTATCAGGAACTCGTTACGAAGGACGGCTACTCGCTGGATACCGACCGGCAGGCCAAGCTCGTCCGGCCCTTGTATATGGGGCTGCTGACGCCGGAGCAGGAGGCCTTTGCCAGAAAGCGCCTCATTGCCGCGCTGGACCACTATGGCTGGCGTCTCGGGACCGGCTTCCTCTCCACGCCGATGATCCTGGACGTTCTGGCGGGGCTGGATATCAGCTATGCCTACCGTCTGCTGGAAAACGAGGAAATGCCCGGCTGGCTCTTTATGCCAAAGTCCGGCGCAACGACGATCTGGGAGGCCTGGGAGGGCAACCAGAAGGACAAATGGATCGCCTCGCTGAACCACTATTCCAAAGGCGCGGTCTGCGAGTGGCTGATGAACACGATGTGCGGCATCCGGATCACCGGAGAAAACCATGTTACAATTGCACCGAAGCCCGGCGGGGACATCACCTTCGCACGGGCTAGTTATTGGAGCATTTGTGGAAACGTTACGACAAGCTGGGAGCGGACGGAGAATGGCTATCGGCTGACCGTGGGCATCCCTGCGAACACAACGGCGGAGATCCTCCTGCCGGACGGAACGGGCCGGACCGTCGGAGCCGGACAGCATCGGTATGAATGGAAATGAAACGATATTACCTTGCCATTGACATCGGCGCGTCCTCCGGGCGGCACATTGTGGGCTGGCGGGAGGACGGCAAAATCAAAGCAAAAGAGGTCTACCGCTTCCCCAACGGCGTACAGGAGCAGAACGGCCATCTCGTCTGGGACGTGGATGCGCTGCTTTCCCATGTGAAGGCGGGCATCGCGGCGGCGAAGGCCGAGTTCCCGGAGATCGTCAGCCTGTCTGTCGATACCTGGGCCGTGGACTATGTGCTGCTGCGCGGCGAGGAAGAAGTCCGTCCCGTCTATGCCTACCGCGACAGCCGCACGGAGGCGGCCATTCCCAAGGTTCACGAAATTCTGCCGTTTGCGGAGCTGTACGCCAAAACCGGCTGCCAGTTCCAGCCCTTCAACAGCATTTATCAGTTCTATGCGGATAAGCTCACGGGCAGGCTGGAGGGCGTGACGGATTTTCTGATGATCCCGGAGTATCTCCTCTGGAAGCTCTGCGGCGTGAAGGCCAAGGAGTACACCAACGCCACTACCACCGGCATGGTGAGCGCCGAAACCGGCGAATTTGACCCGGAGATCATTTCAGCGCTCGGTCTGCCGCCCATCTTCCCCAAACTCCAAAAGCCGGGGACGGTGCTGGGCGAATATGAAGGAATCAAATGCGTCCTCTGTGCCACCCACGACACAGCCTCAGCGGTGGAGGGTATCCCTATGGACGGGAGCCAGCCCTACATTTCCTCCGGTACATGGTCGCTCTTGGGCGTCAAAACGCCGAAGCCCATTACAAATACCGCCAGCCGTGCCGCCAATTACTCCAACGAGGGCGGCGTGGGCTATAACCGCTATCAGAAGAACATCATGGGCATGTGGCTGGTCAACGAGCTGCAAAAGGAGCTTTGCAGCGGGCTGGGCTTTGCGGAGATCGTGAACGCCGCAAAGGAGAGCCGCTGCGATGCCCTCATCGACGCCAACGCCCCGGAATTTCTGGCTCCCAAGAGTATGAAGGCAGCCTTTGACACGGCGACCGGCGGAAAGCTCATCAGCATCGGCGACTATTTCCGCTGCGCCTATCGCAGCCTTGCAGAGAGCTATGCGAAAGCCCTTGCAGAGCTGGAGCGAAACACTGGAAAGCAATACGACAAGCTGTACATCGTGGGCGGCGGCGCGAAAAACGACTTGCTAAACCGCCTGACGGCACAGGCCACCGGCAAGCGGGTTATTGCCCTGCCCATTGAGGCGACGGCGCTGGGGAATCTGAAAACACAAATGGAGGCAGACCTATGAGCTATACGGAAGCAAAAGAAAAATACGCCGCCCTCGGTGTGGATACTGAGGCGGCACTTACAAAGCTGAAAACCGTGCCGCTGTCCCTGCACTGCTGGCAGGGCGATGATGTGCGCGGTTTCGACACCGACCCCACCAAGCCCCTTACCGGCGGCATCCAGACCACTGGCAGCTATCCCGGCCGCGCGAGAACGCCGCAGGAGCTGATGGCGGACATCGAGGAAGTGCTGAAGCTGTGCCCCGGCACGAAGAAGCTGAATCTCCACGCAAGCTATGCTATTTTTGAAAACGGTGAGTGGGTAGATCGGGATAAGTTAGAGCCGAAGCACTTCGCGCAGTGGGTGGAATTCTGCAAAAAGCACGGCCTCGGTGCGGACTTTAACCCCACCTTCTTCTCCCACCCTAAGTGTGATCCGCTGACCCTCAGCTCCCCCAACGAGGAAACCCGCCGCTTCTGGGTAGAGCATGGCAAAGCCTGCGTGCGCATTTCGCAGTATCTGGCGGAGGAGTTGGGGCAGGCCTGTACCATGAACATCTGGACGGGCGACGGCTTCAAGGACATCCCTGCCGACCGTCTGGGGCCGCGTATGCGCTACAAGCAGTCCATCGACGAAATTCTCTCGGAGCCCTTTGACTTTGCCAAGGTCAAGCCCTGCGTGGAGAGCAAGGTTTTTGGCATCGGCGTGGAGAGCTACACCGTGGGCAGCGCGGAATTTGCCCTGAGCTACGCCGCCATGAATCCCGGCAAGTGCATCCCCCTGATGGACAACGGCCACTATCACCCCACCGAGGTGGTCAGCGACAAAATCCCGGCACTGCTGACCTTCTTCCCGGAGATCGCCCTGCACATCACCCGCCCGGTCTGCTGGGACTCAGACCATGTGGTGCTGTTTGACGATGAAACAAAGGAACTCTGCAAGGAGATCGCCCGCTGCGGCGGCTTGGACGGCCGTGTGTATCTGGCGCTGGACTATTTCGATGCCTCCGTCAACCGCATCGCCGCGTGGGTCACGGGTTTCCGGAATGTGCAGAAAGCCCTGCTGAACGCCCTGCTGACGCCGGATATGACGGCTGAACAGAACGCGGGTAATTTTACCGATCTGCTCGTTCGGCAGGAGGAACTGAAGACCATGCCCTTCGGAGAGATCTGGGCGGAATACTGCCGCCGCTGCGGCGTGCCGGAGGACGGCGCATGGCTGCCGCTGGTGCGGGCGTATGAAAAGAACGTTCTGGAGGCGAGAGCATGAAAAATATTCTGACAGCCCCGTGGATGGTGGAGATGATCCGCACCGTGACGAATATGTACGACCACGGCTGGGACGAGCGCAATGGCGGAAATGTGAGCCTGCTGCTGGAGGAATCGCAGGTCAACGATTATGTGGACGGCGCGGTTCTGCGGGAGATTCCCACGGGCTTTTCCTGTCCAGAGCTGGACGGCAAGTACTTCCTCGTCACCGGCACGGGCAAGTATTTCAAGAATGTCCAGTATGCGCCGGAGATCAATCTCGGCCTCGTGCGTCTGACGGACGGCGGCGAGACGGCGCAGCTTCTGTGGGGCTTTGCGGACGGCGGGAAATTCACGTCCGAATTTCCGGCACACATGATGAGCCATGCCGCACGGCTGAAAATCGACCTGCAGAACCGCGTGGTCATGCACTGCCATCCGGCAAACCTGCTTGCCATGACCTACGTCCACAGCCTGGACGAAAAGGCCTTTACCCGTACCCTATGGCAGATGTGCACGGAGTGCATCGTGGTGTTCCCGGACGGCGTGAACGTTCTGCCGTGGATGCTCTGCGGCACGAACGAGATCGGTGAGGCCACCGCTGAGAAGATGCGCACCGCCCGGCTTGTTGTCTGGGCGCAGCACGGCATCTACGGCGCAGGCAAGGATCTGGACGAGACGTTCGGCCTCATCGAGACCGCCGAAAAGGCGGCGGAGATTTACATGAAGATCGCCCATCTGCCGCTGGTCAATACCATTACCGATGACCAGATGCACCGGCTGGAGGCCCATTTCGGCGTGAAGGCAAGAGAGGGCTATCTGGCCTGAATCCTGTTTCTGTTATAGACCAAACCGGCAGCCGGAAACGCATCCGGCTGCCGGTTTGGCCTGTGCTCAGGCACAGAGGTCGAAGAACAGGAAGTGCTCCGGGTCGATGAGGTCGATCGCGAGGATGCTTGCCTCGGGACAGATCCTGTCGAGATCCAGCCGGGCGTCGGTCTCGTCATAGGTGGCGGGCTGCGGCTCGGCGGCGAAGATCAGGCCGTCGTAGTCCTCGGGCACATAGACGATGTAGCTCTTCGTAAAGAGCCGCCCACCGTCCGCGGTGTCCTCCCACTGCGTGGAATAGAAGAATTCGATCTCGTAGTCCGTGCCGTTCCAGCTGACGGTGTGCAGGTAGTGATTCTCGCCACGCTCCGTGTCGTCATAGGCGGAGGAGGCGGTCAGCCACATGCCCGTGTAGTAGTCATAGAGCTCGCTGCTCAGGACCGTCTGGAAATCCTGCTCGAAGTAGGGGATCGACTCGGCCGGGATGTAGCACACGGCGTCAAAGGCGATCTCGCGCAGGCCGTCGTGGACATTGTCGTCCTGCTTCGTCACCTGCCACAGGCAGGGCGCGGTCTGGTAGCCGTCGCCGCCCTCTGCGTAGAAGCAGACGCCGTCCTCCAGCTCATATGGGCTGCCGCCCACGTCGCAGTTGATCATCAGATCGCCGTTTTCAAAGGCGGAGCGCAGCACGATCGCGCTGACCTGCCGCAGAACGCCGCCGTTTGCGGGATCGAGCAGTTCGCCGGATGGGGAATACTCCAGCACGAGCCTGTCGTCGGAATCCTCATAGCCCAGCTCCACGCCCGCCGCGCCGGCAGTGGCAATGCCGGATTCCAGCACGGTCTCCTCGGAATTCAGAATGTCCCATGTGCCGTCCTCATGGATGTGGATCCAGAAATTCTGACCGACGTATTCCCAGAGGCCAACATAAGCTGCGAGGTATTGCGCGGAGTCCGAGGCGTAGGGACCGTAGGAGGCGTCCGGCTGGAACTGGAAGCAGTCCTCGCCCTCCCAGTACCAGACGAGCACCGTTTCGGTGCCGTCCTCCTGCCGGAATTCCAGCCGGATGTCGCTGCTGCCGTCGCCGGTCACATCGTCAAAGGAGATGCTCCAGTAATCGGACGCGGCGTTCGGGATTTCAACGGGATAGGTGACGCTGTCAAAGCAGATCTGTTCCGCCTCGTCGTAATAAAATGTCGTCCATTCGCTGCCGATGCAGACGCAGACCGGCGTTTCCACGCCGTCCTGCACGATCGTGCCCCGGTCGTTTACCATGCCCGTGGTGCGCCAGTCCTCGCCCGGCAGCTCCTCCGTCGGGGCCTCCTCTCTGCCGCAGGCGGCGAGGGTCAAGAGGAGTGCAAGGGCCAGAAGCAGGGAAAATGCTCTTTTCATGATTCGATCTATCCTTTCCGTTTTCTGCCGGGTAAAAAATTCCACCGTACAGAGACATTGTACGGCGGAATGTTCAGAAAGTCTATTAACCAAAGGTTAACCAGACTGCTTTAACAGGGCTGCAAGCTCCTGCCGTTTCCGGCGGGTGTCGCCGTCGATGTGGAGCTTGGCATAGAGCTGGTTCAGATACTGCTTGACGCTGCCCTCGGAGAGGCCGAGCCGCCCGGCGATCTCGCGGTTCGTCAGGCGCTGCGCAAGCAGGTCGGCAAGCTCCAGCTCCCGCGGGGTAAGCCCGGCGAGGGCCGCAGGCCGGGTGCGGCGCGCCTCAGACAGCCTGCCCAGTTCCGCGATCGCCTGCGTGTCCGGGCGATTTTCCAGCAGCGGCGCAAGATAGCGGTAATTCTCCGCAAACGGCAGAATCAGTCCGTCCGGCGCGGCATCGGTCAGAGCCTGCTCCAGCAGCGCCTCGGCCTCGGCGCGTTTGCCGAGCTGCGCATAGGCGGCAGCCGTCTGGATGCGCACATGGAGGGCGACAAGGGCATAGGGGAATCGCGCGCAGGCGGCCAGAAGCGCCTCGCTCCGGCCGATGAGCCGGGCATACTCTCCCTGCGCCAGCCAGACCTGATTTTCGATCATGTCATACATCGGCCGTCCGGGGGCCAGAATGTGGACGGTGTCGAGCCGGTGCAGGCGGAACAGCTCCGGAATGCGCTCCGTATCTCCGCGCAGCGCATCATAATAGGCGCAGATGGCGTAAAAGATCGGGAGCCATGCGGCGTTGTGCTGCCGCACCAGCCCGGCGTTGCGCTGCTCGCGCGTGTACGGCAGGGAAACGTCCCGGAAAAGCGACAGCCGCAGCGCCAGAAGGTCGCAGCACAGGGCCATGCTCTCCTGCAGAGGCCCGGTGCTCCGGGCGCGCTCCAGCGCAATATGGGCATCGGCAAAGCGGCACTGCAGAAGCAGCGCCTCCGCACGCATGATCTGCTCCGCCCCGCGGCCGTGGCCGTTCGTGACGCGGTAATAATGCGGCATGCACTCGTCCATCTCGGACAGCTCTGCCTCCAGCGCGCCGGGCGTCCGGTGGAACATCATCAGCACGGAGGGCGAGCCGAACGTCCAGCCGCCGCTCCGGCGGATGGTGATGGCCGGACGGGTCATTTTGCTGCTGGCGCTGCGGTGCAGGCGGCTCATGGCCGAAATATCGTTGTAGGATAGGAAGCTCAGGATGAGGTCGCATTCGCCAAGCAGATTTCCGCGCTCGTTCGGCGGCAGCTCCGGATGCGTGTCCAACGCGCTCTGCAGCAGCTCGCGCAGCTCCAGCATCTTCGGGATACGGCTCCAGTTGAACATGCAGCGCATCAGCACCAGAATGGCGAGCGGATGCGCCAGCACCGCGTCTTTCGGACATTCCTCCAGCGCAGAAAGCACCAGAGCGGGGTCGAGCGTGGAAAGCAGAATGCCGGCGTCCTGCGTCACAGCGTCCAGCAGGGAAGCATAGTCGCCGCAGCGCCGGAAGGAATCCATGGCGTGGAGCATCTGCCCGTGCGCGGCGTACCAGCGCCCATAGCGCGCCCTGCAGGCCCGCTGCCGGGGCTCCGGGAGCGTGCGGAAGACCTGCGCGGCGCAGGCCTTCATCATGTGGTGGAAGCGATAGGTCACGCCGTCCGGAAGAAGGCTGGCAAAGGCGTTCTGTGCAGTCAGCGCGCCCAGCAGCTGCTCCGTTTCCGTCTCTTCGGTGACAAAGCGCGCCATTTCCGCCGTGAATTCATCGGCAAGACCGAGCACGGCCAGAAATTCCCGTGTGCGCTGCGGCAGCGGGTCAAGCATGGCGGCCGTGAACATGGCGTAGATATCCGAATTTCCGCCGGCCAGCGTTCCGCGCTCGGCCAGCGAGCGCAGATTGAGGTAGACGGCGGAGAACCAGCCCTCCGTGGAGGTCAGAAGCGCGGTCAGCTGCGACTCGGACAGCGCGGCGCCGCAGCGGCGGGCATAGACGGCCAGCTCCTCGCGGCCTAGCCGGAGTTGCTCCGCGCCGATCCGGTGCAGGCGGATGCCCAGACGCAGCTGCGCGTCGGCAGGCAGAAAGCGGTCGCGCCCGGCAACGATGAGGTGGACGTTTTCCGGCAGGCGGTTTGCAAGCGTGCACAGGAAATCCGCGACGCGCGCATCGGCCAGCAGGTGAAAGTCGTCGAGGAAGAGATAGCACGGCTCCGGCCCGGCCAGCCCGCGGCACAGGCCGTCCGCCAGAAGCCCTGCGCCCGCGGCATCGACAGGGCAGTCGTAGTCACGCAGGAACGGGAACCCGGCGTGGGCAAAGGCCTCCTGCGCGCTTCGCCAGAGAATGGCAAGGTGGGCGGAATAGACGCTGATGCGGATACAGTGTGGCGGCGCCTCTCTGGCGAGAAACCAGTTGACGGCCGTCGTCTTGCCGTAGCCCATGGGTGCAACGACTGCCGTCAGCGCACAGCGGGAGACCGGCCGCAGGCTCTCCTGCAGCCGCCCGGAAATATAGATCGTGTTAAGCTCATGCCTGATGCGCGCCATCCGCTCACCTCCGTGCTTCCTGCGCTGCAGAGCAGGGAAGCATTACGGTCGCGGTAAAGAAGCCGTGGTCCACCGTGAAATCTGACATACCATGATACTCCTCTGTGATCAGGCGAATGCTGCGGATGCCGAAGCCATGCAGTGCGCGGTCCCGTTTGGTGGTCTTCAGCTCCGGATTTGCAGCAAGTACATCGGAATCGACCCGGTTCATGACGCAGCAGAACAGATGATTCTGTTTCATACGCAGGCATACACGAATTTCCGGCTGGCGGACATGAGCGCTGGCCTCCAGTGCGTTGTCCAGCAGGTTGACGAGCAGACTGCAAAGATGCGAACCTTCGACCGGAAGCTCCGGCGGCAGAGCTGCCTCCAGCACGATAGGGATCCCCTCCCGTTCTGCTGATTTGGCCTTTGACCAGAGAATGGCGTTTACGAGCTGATTGCCGCTGTCGAGCCGATTCGTCAGCTCGTCCGCTGCGGTTTCATATTGTGCATAATAGGCATCCAAAGCGGCGTAGTTCTTTGTCCGAAGAAGGTGACGGACGTAGATCGCCTGATTTTTCGCTTCGTGCCGAAGCTTGCGGAAATCCAGATACAGGGACGAAAGTTCGTCCGCATGCTGCAGCTGCAGGGCATATTGCTGCGCCATGCGGGCTTTTTCGGCCGAGGCAACACGCAGGCGGACCATCTGCATGGTGATGGTGAAAAATACCGCCAGCTCTACAAGGAACAGAAAATACAGTAGGACGGTGACGGCGGGGTAGACCTGTGCCTTTACAAAGAACTGATTCAACAGACGGCCTATGGCATAGAAGCACCAGAGAAACAGACAGCACCGCCCGGCAGAGGCTGGGAGCATGTTGGTGATATCGCGGGATTGGCGAACGGAGAACAGACTAATCGCAGCGAACAGCAGCAGAATGATACTCTCGGAGATCAGCTGCTCACGAATCGCAAACTCCGTGACCACAACAATGTGGTGCGCGAAGGTATAGATCACATAGGTTGCAAGGATCTGGCAGAACTGCATTGTGATCAGAACGTGCGACAGCAGAAACAGCGAAAGCTGCCACGGCTGCCGCAGGGCGATCCGCCAGAACAGCAGCATCGTCAGTCCGTTCATGAGGACGTAACGCAGCGTGAATGTTGTTTCCGTAAAATATCGATTGACAAGATAATATGCCAGCCCCTGCAGCAGACCGGAGGTCAGAAAGAGCCACCAGAAGCGCGCAGCGGTGCGGACTGCTGCGGCAGGGCGCTTCAGCAATCCCCATGCCAGAAAAAAGTTGAGGAGCGCCGCTTCAAAAATATATTTGCCGGTCATGAATGCAAGATTGGCCAAGGAATACCCTCCTAAAAATCCAGAAAACCGCTGTCCCGCCGGTGGCAGGCCATAAAGCGGCTGATCACGTCCTGATAGCGGTGCTTGCTCAGCGGGAGCCTCTGTCCGTCGGTCAGAAGCACATGATCCTTCTGAATGCGCGCGATTGCGCGGTAATTTACAAGATAGCTCTTATGAATGCGCAGAAAACCGGCCGGGGCCAGCAGCTCCTCGGCTGCGCTGATGGTATAGCGGAAGCTCACACGCTCCTGCGCCAGCACGACAGTCAGCGTCTGGTTCAGGACCTCTGCATAACGGATGTCCTCCAGCGGGAATTGGTACAGGTCCTTTCCGTCCTGAAATACGACATTTGCGCTGCGCTGCAGATGGCGCAGCACGGCGCCGACGGCGTCATCGATCTCAGCTTCAAAGTAGGTCTTGCGCAGAAAGCGGAGCGGCCGGACCTGCAGGGCACGGAACACCAGCTCATCCTTGTTGGAGAGAAAAAAATGGCAGGTGCGGGCTCCTGCGCAGTGAGCAGCTTAGCCAGCGAGATGCCGTCGAGTCCCGGCATATCGATGTCCAGAAAAACAACGTCAAAGACGGCACCCTCCCGGAGTACAGCTGCAAGCTGCAGCGGGTCAGCGTAATCGGCGAGCGCAGCGTTGACATTCTGGCGGGAAAATGCGTCGAGGATCCCTACGTCGAAAATCTGCCTGGCTACCGTTTCGTCGTCACAATATGCAATGCGCAGTTTCATGCCGATCCCCTCCGTGCTTCTATTATACCATACGTCAAATTCGGCCGCAACCGCAAAAGGGCCCGCCGCGGTGTGCGGCAGGCCCAGAGAATGCGCTGCGTTACTGAATGCCGTTGGTGGCGATGAGCGTCTGGAAGCGGAGCAGGAACGTCGCCGCCTGCGCACGCGTTGCAGTGCCGGCGGGATCGACGCAGAGCTGCCCATTCAGCTCCAGACCTTTCAGCAGGCCGCTCTGCGCTGCCCATGCCGTGGCCTCCTTCGCATAATCAGAGACAGAAGCGGCGTCCGCAAAGACGTCCAGTGCTGCGGGGTTGGAAGTGACCTCGCCAAACTGCTGCGCATAGCGGTACAGCATGGTCACAAGCTCTTCGCGCGTAATGGCACGGTCCGGGGCAAACTCCGTATCGGAGATGCCGTTGACGACCTTGTTCTCGCGTGCCCACACCACAGCCTCAGCATACCATGCGTCGGCCGCAACATCGGCAAACTGTGAGCTGCCGGTCACGGCCGGAGAACCGGCCATGCGGTGCAGGACCATCGGGAGCATGGCGCGCGTTGCTGCAGCATTCGGAGAGAACTCCGTTTCAGACGTTCCGAGGAACAGACCGTCCTGTGCGGCCGCCTGCACGGAATAGTAATACCAGTCCTGCTTCGCCACATCCTCAAAGCGGCTGTCCTCCTGTACGGTCAGGGAGCCGTCAGCGTTGCGGCTGAACTGAGAGAGGAAACGCCACATGATCTCGGCGGAGGCAGGCAGAACATTATGGGAGACGTTGTAGATATCCACAAGCTTCGTGTAGACAACGCCATCCTCTTTACTTGCAAGGAAGTGTTCATTCAGCACAGCACGCTCATCAGCCAGACGGATGCTGTTGTCCAAATCAAATTCCGCGCCCCAAAGGCCGCCAAGCTCCGTGTTGTAGGCGTATTCAAAGCCGTTGACGGTGCCAAGGTTGGACAGGACCTGCGCGGCGATCTCAGTGTCGCGTGGGAAGATCTTATAAAAATCATTCTGACCGAGCAGCATGTAGGACGGCATGGTGTATTCCGGGGTCGATGCATTGAAGTGCGAGAAGACCGGCTCGTACAGGCCGATGGCCGCGATTTTATCGGAATAGGAGCAGGCAAGATCATACGACAAGCGCGCACCCTTGGAGAAGCCGGTCGCATAGACGCGGGAAGGATCGATGGCGTAACGCTCCTCAAGCATATCCAGCAGGTCTGCGACGGCATTTGCGTCGTTTTCCGTGTTGTAAAGGCCGTTGACGGAGACAACAAGGAAGCCCTCTTTTGCCGCTAGAACAGGCCAGGTCGTATTCTGCGCGATGGCCTGCGGATGCATGCCGCTGCCGTGGAGCACGAAGACGAGCGGATACTTTTCCGTCTTGCTGCTGCGGTCGACGGTTTCCGGCGTGTACATATAGTATTCCAGCTCGCCGACATCGCCGTACTTTGTTTCGAACGTCTCAACTGTTTCAGAGACGCCGATCTCGTCCCAGTAATAATACGGCGTGCGGAACGCGACCTTATTGTTCACAAACATGACGCTCGTGTGGCGGACGGACTCCCAGCCCTCGGAGACGAGCTGCGCCGTGAAGCCGTTTTCGGCATAGACATAGCCAGCGCCGAAGATATCGCACCACGAGTACCATTCTGGCATGTAGTAGGTCGCACCGTCCGTGTCCAGATACTGCTTGGCGAACGCAGCGGCAGAGCCTTCTGCAAAGATGTAGTGGCGGAAGCGGCCGGTATGGAATTTGCCCTCTTCGCTGATGCCATGGGAGTAATCCGTGCCGTAGAAGTAGTTGTCACTGGCGTTGCCTGCGAGCGTCTGCATCATGGCGTAGTCGGCCTCGGTCCACTCGGAACCGTTCGACGGGCTGACGAACAGAACGGTGCAGCTCTCCTCATCGGCAATCGCGCGGAAGCCGAACGTGTTGAGTGCGGCGTTTGCGCTTTCCACCGTGAAGCCCTTATCCGCAAGGACATACAGAAGCGGGGTGTTATTGCCGCGGAAGTTGAAGTTGGCGGGCGTGTAGCGATAGAACGTGTATGCCAGCTCGCCGGATGTGACGGTCTGCTCCACCACGGCGGCAGGCGTGTCAGCTGCAAAGCTGACTCCGGAGAACAGGGCGCACAGCATTACACAGGCCAACACGGCAGACAGAAGCTTTGGGATTCGTTTCATGTGTGGTCATCCTTTCTGTTTTCTTTTGTGCGTTTTGCGCAAAATAATTGTGCCAAACGATGCTGAAATTGTCAATACGCCAGATGCAACTGGCCAATATCCTGCGCAACTGGCCGCACGATGCGGCGGGAAAACATGCATTGATTTCCGAAAAGTGATGTGCTATACTATTTAATATAGAAATCAAACCAGAGGAGGGCCTCCCGAATGGAGCGTATCACAAGCAGTCACAATCCGCTCGTGCAGCACATGCGGAAGCTGCAGACCTCGCGCGCCTATCGCGAGAGCTGCGGCGAATTCGTGGCAGACGGCTGGAAGCTTCTGGAGGAGGCACTCAAGTGGTATCCCGAGGTGACGGCCGTTCTGACGAGCGAGCCGGAGCGCTGCCCGGCACTCCCGGCGTCGGCACGTCTGGTCGAGGTCCCTGCGTCATTGATGCAGAGCGTTTCGAGTATGCGCACGCCGCAGGGCGTTTTATTCTCCCTGCGCCTGCCGCAGGAGGGCGCGCTCCGGGTGCAGCCCGGCATGCTCCTGCTCGACCGCATCCAGGACCCCGGAAACCTCGGCACGATCCTGCGCACGGCCGATGCCTTCGACCTGCCGGTCCTGCTGACGAACGGCTGCGCCGATCCGTTTTCCGAAAAGACGGTGCGCGCCTCCATGGGCGCGGTGTTCCGCCGTCCGCCGCAGAGCGCACCGATGGAGGACGTCCTCCGTGTCTGCCATGCCGCCGGGATCCCCATTGCGGCGACGGCGCTGTCCGACAAGGCATGCGACCTGCGCGAGGTCGATCTGAAGCGCCATCTTGTCGTCATCGGCAGCGAGGGGCAGGGCATTTGCCCGGAGCTGCTCGCCGCCTCGGACCGGCAGATCATCATTCCCATGCAGCCGCGCTGCGAGTCGCTCAATGCGGCCGTCGCGGCGGCGATCGTGCTGTGGCAGATGCGGCCGTAGCGCGGGAGAACACGGAAGGAGGACGCGCAGATGCAGAAGCACTGGGTTTGGCTGGCAACGCGAAGCGGCATCGGGGTCCGGGGCCGCGCGGAGCTGCTGCGCCGGTTCGGCACGGCAGAGCGCATTTATGCCATGGACCGGGCCGCGCTGCAGGCGGAGGAAGGCCTGCGGCGGAGCTGGCTCGAGCCGCTGCTCGACAAAACGCTGGACGGCGCGGAGCGCATTCTGGCGCAGTGTGACCGTTTTGACATCCGCCTTCTGACCTATGCGGAGCCTGCCTATCCCGAGCGGCTGCGCAACATTGCAGACCCGCCCGCGCTTTTGTATTATCAGGGCCGCCTGCCGGACTTCGACCACGAGGCCGCGATCGCCGTTGTCGGCTCACGCCGGTGCAGCGCCTACGGCCTGCTGCACGCAAAGCAGTTCTCCCGCCTGATCGCCGCAAGCGGCGGGCTTGTGATGTCCGGCGGTGCACGCGGCATCGATACCATGGCGCTGCAGAGCGCGATGGACCTGCCGGAGCCGGTCGTTTGTGTGCTGGCCTGCGGGCTCGACATCGCCTATCCGCCGGAAAACGGCCAGCTGTTTGCGCAGATCGCGTCGAGAGGCTGCCTCCTGAGCGAATACCCGCCGGGGACGAGCCCGATGCGCGGCAATTTCCCGGTGCGCAACCGTATTCTGAGCGGCCTTTCCGTTGGCGTTCTCGTGGTCGAGGCCTCGGCGCAGAGCGGTGCGCTCATCACGGCGCGGCTGGCGCTGGAGCAGGGCAGGGACGTATTTGCCATTCCCGGCAATCTCGGCGTCGCCTCGTGCGAGGGGACGAATCGCCTGTTGCGCGAGGGTGCGCTCATGCCCGAAAACGGCTGGGAGCTGCTGCAGGAATACACGCACCTGTTTCCGGGCAAGCTGGCGGACGGTCGCCGCCGCGAGGTGATGGAGCAGCGCTTTGGGTCGCATTACGCAGCGGCCGTCCCTGCGCAGCCCCTGCCGGAGAGACCGGCAAAACCGGCCCGCCCGGCAGTGCCTTCACCGGAAAAGTCCCCAGCCCTCGACAAAAAAGACATTGACAATCCGCCTGCAAGGCCTTATAGTGACAGAAAGAAAGCACCGCCCGCCCTGTCCGGCGACGAAGCGGCGGTCTATGCCGCCCTGACGCCGGAGCCGATCCTTGCGGATCTTCTCACGGAGCATACGGGCCTTCCGCCGCAGCGCCTGCTTGCGGCCATGACCATGCTCCAGATCAAGGGGCTGGCAAAAAAGCTTCCCGGCAACCGCTATCAGCGCGCCGGAGGATAATGGATATATGGAGGTTCCCTTCATGACAAAGGGATCGAATCTGGTGATCGTCGAGTCACCGTCTAAAGCAAAGACCATTGGAAAATATCTCGGCCCGGATTATCGCGTCGAGGCCTGCATGGGCCACCTGCGCGACCTGCCCAAGAGCAAGATGGGCGTCGATCTGGAGCACGATTTTGAACCGGACTATCAGCCACTGGCCAGCAAGGCCGCGATCATCTCCGAGCTGCGCAGCGCATCCAAGGCTGCAAAGCACATCTACCTCGCGACCGACCCGGACCGCGAGGGAGAGGCGATCTCGTGGCATCTGAAGGAGCTGCTGGAGCTGCCGGACGACAAGACGGAGCGCGTGACGTTCAACGAGATCACAAAAAACGTTGTGACGCGCAGCATTCAGGAGCCGCGCAGCATCGATTATAATCTGGTGGACGCCCAGCAGGCCCGCCGGATCCTTGACCGCATCGTCGGTTACCAGCTCAGCCCGCTGCTGTGGAAGAAGATCCGCCGTGGCCTGTCCGCCGGGCGCGTGCAGTCTGTTGCCACGCGTCTTGTCGTGGAGCGCGAGCAGGAGATCGAGGCCTTCGTGCCGAAGGAATACTGGACGATCGACGTGCTGCTGCGCTGCCTGAACAAGCCGGGCAGCTTTACGGCGCACTATTACGGCGAGGAAAAGAAGCGCGAGCTGCACAGCGAGGCCGAGGCCGACGAGGTCCTGCGCGACATCGCCGGGCAGGAATTCACCATTGCGGGCATCAAGCGCACGGAAAAGCGCCGCTCGCCGACGCCGCCGTTCATCACCTCCACGCTGCAGCAGGAGGCCTCCCGAAAGCTCAATATGACGCCGCGCCGCACGATGGCCGTTGCGCAGCAGCTCTATGAGGGCGTCGACATCAGCGGCGAGGGCACCGTCGGCCTCATCACCTATATGCGTACCGACTCCCTGCGCCTGTCCGAGGAGGCGCTGGCCGCTGCGCGTGATTTTATCACCGATCGCTACGGCCCGGCCTACTATCCCGGTCAGCCCCGCCATTTCCGCAAGAAAGAGGGCGCGCAGGACGCGCACGAGGCCATTCGCCCCAGCAATGTCCGGCTCGACCCCGAGAGCATTCAGGCAGACCTGACGCGCGAGCAGTACCGGCTGTACAAGCTGATCTGGAGCCGCTTCGTTGCCTGCCAGATGTCCGATGCACGCTATGACGCCGTGCAGATCGACGCGCGCTGCGCGGGCCATGCCTTCCGCGCCAGCGACCAGATCCTGAAATTCTCCGGCTTTACCGCCGTGTATGAAGAGGGCCGCGACGACGAGGCCGAGGAGCGCTCCTCTTCGCTGCCCGATCTCGACGGCTCCGAACGCCTGACTGCCGACAAGCAGGAAAAGGCCCAGCATTTCACCCAGCCGCCCGCGCGCTACACCGAAGCGACGCTCGTCAAGGCGATGGAGGAGCGCGGCGTGGGCCGCCCGTCGACCTATGCGTCGATCGTCGCGACGATCCAGGACCGCGAGTACGTCATCAAGAAGGACAAGCGCCTCTGGCCGACACCGCTCGGCCGCGTTGTGACCGAGCTGATGATCGAGCGCTTCCGCGATATCATCGATGTCGAGTTCACGGCGAATATGGAGCACCAGCTCGACGAGGTCGAGGCCGGAAAGGTCGGCTGGAAGACCGTCCTGCGCGATTTTTATCAGGATTTCCACCGCGAGATGGAGGATGCCGAGAAAGCTCTCGACGGTGTGCGCATCAAGGTGCCGGATGAAGAGACCGATGAGGTCTGTGAGCTGTGCGGGCGCAAAATGGTTATCAAGAGCGGCCGTTTTGGCCGGTTTTTGGCTTGCCCCGGCTTCCCGGAGTGCAAAAATACCAAGCCGCTCGTCGAGCGTATGCCGGGCCGCTGCCCGCGCTGCGGCAGCGGGATGCTCAAGCGCAAGTCGAAGAAGGGCTATGTCTACTATGCCTGCGAGCGCGGCGCGGAGTGCGGCTTTATGACGTGGGACGTGCCCACGGCGCAGGACTGCCCGAGCTGCGGGCAGACGATGTTCAAAAAGTCCGGCCGCGGCCAGATGAAGCCGTTCTGCATCAACGAAAAGTGCCCGGACTTCCTGCCGGAGGACAAGCGCGGCTATAAGCGCCGCATGCCGAAGGCCACGACGGACACCGTCGAGAATGCCGAGGAGATCGCCCCGGCTGCGGAGGAGGCCGAAAAGAAGCCCGCCAAAACGGCCAAAACGACGAAGACCGGGAAGACGGCCAAGGCCGCCAAGGCCGCAAAAACTGCGAAGACCACGAAAAAAGCGGCGGAGAAAAAGCCTGCCGCACGCAAAAAGACAAAAACGGAGAGCGAAGCATGACCGAAGTACGCGTGATCGGCGCGGGACTTGCGGGCAGTGAGGCCGCATGGCAGCTTGCCGAGCGCGGCTTTGCCGTCCGCCTGTCCGAGATGAAGCCGGTAAAAATGACCCCTGCGCACCACTGCGCGGATTTTGCGGAGCTTGTCTGCTCCAACTCCCTGCGCGGCGACCGGCTGGAAAATGCCGTCGGCCTGCTCAAGGAGGAGCTGCGGCGGCTCGGGAGCCTCATCCTGCAGTGCGCCGACGCCACACGCGTCGAGGCGGGCGGCTGCCTTGCCGTCGACCGCTACGGCTTTTCCGGTATGGTGACGGAGCGCATCCGCAGCCACCCGAATATCACGGTCATCTCCGAGGAGGTGACCGAGGTCCCGGCGGGGCCGGTCATCATCGCAACGGGCCCCCTGACGTCCGACGCCATGAGCGAGGCCATCGGCCGCTATTTCGGCCAGACGGATTATCTGCATTTCTTTGACGCGGCTGCGCCGCTCGTCACGCTGGAGTCCATCGATATGACGAAGGCGTGGTACGCCTCCCGCTATGACCGCGGGAGCGCGGATTACATCAACTGCGCCATGACGCGCGAGGAATATCAGGCCTTCGTCCGGGAGCTGGCCGCCGCCGAGGAGAAGGAGCTTGCCCTCCCCGGTGCCGATACCGCATTCACCCTGTACGACATGCTCGACGCCATCGGTGGCGCCAAGCTGGGCACCCAGGCCATCACGGTCCTCTATAAGGAGGAGGCCGACGCCATCGCCGCCGGTCTGGACTGGTCGCAGTATCGTCCCGAGGAGCATGGCGCTCACGAGGACGGCTGCGGTTGCGGCGAGCATGGCGAGGACCACGAGTGCGGTTGCGGCCACCACCATGGCGAGGACCACGAGTGCTGCGGCGGTCACGGCCACGATGACGGCCACGAGTGCTGCTGCGGCCATCATCACGAGGAGTAGCGCCCATGAGCTGGACGTTCGTGGTGCTTGCGCTGGTGCTCTTTCTCTTTGCGATCTACATCGGTTTTTTGTGCGGCCAGTGGGCGTGCGAAAAGCGCGTCATCACCAAGCGCGACTACTGGATCGCCAACTTTGCAGGTGCGGCGGCAGTCGTCCTGCTAACCTGGGTGTTCTCGCTGTTCCCGCTGGTGCAGTTTGCGCCGATCGGCTGGCTCGGCGGCTTTATCGCCGGCCTTAAGATGAGTTTTGGCGAGTCCGTCGGTCCGTGGCGCAAGCACGACGAGGTCTTTAACGTCAACAAGGCTCACCGCGCCGCCGCCGACGCGGGCGACGCCGAGGAGCGTCGCCGTGCGCGTCACAATGGTGCAGCCGACCGACAGCTCATCTCGGTCACCGATGACAGCAAGGGTGCTGGCAAGCACGCTAAGAAATAGTAAGAAGAGGTAACTATGGCAGAAAACAAGGAAGAACAGCTCACCGACGAGGAGCTGGCACAGCTTCAGCTGGCAGAGGAGAACGAGAACGCCGTCGACCGTCTGGTCAAGGAGCTCGGCTGCCCCACGCGCCGCATCCGCCAGTTTGCCGCCCGCGTGCTGCACCTGCTTGCCGAGCGCGATCCGCAGCGCGTCGTGCCCTGCGTGCCCGCGCTGATCGAGGCGCTCGACCGCCCCGAGGCTCAGACCCGCTGGGAGGCCCTCGATGCCCTTGCGGCGCTCGCCACCACCTGCCCCGAGCAGCTGGGCGATGCCTTTGAGGGCGCCGAGACCGCGCTGTTCGACGAGATTTCCTCCACGCTGCGCTATGCCGCCTTCCGCCTGCTGTGCGTGTGGGGCGCCACGAGCGTCGAGCGTTCGCGCGAGGCTTGGCCCATCCTGGACGAGGCCATCCAGTGCTACCACGGCGACCTCGAGTATCGCGACATGCTCGGTTGCCTGTACGAGTTTGGCCAGGGCGAGATCGACGCCGAGGTCGCCGAGAAGCTCGCGCTGCGCCTTAAGTTCGACGCCGAGAACGGCAAGGGCAGCTATCTCAAGGCCCGTTCGAGTGAGATTTGCGAAATGCTTGTTAAACGTTTTGGCCTGGATCTCTCCAAAAAGAAGAAGCGTGCTAGCGTTAAAAAATCTGACGACGCCGAAAACGAGGAGTAACAGATTATGGCGCACGATGTAGTCCTGATTCCCGGTGACGGTATCGGTCCCGAGATTACGCAGGCCATGCGCCGCGTGGTCGAGGCCACCGGTGTCCAGATCAACTGGAACGTCCAGGAGGCCGGCGCCGGCGTCATGGACGAGTTTGGCACGCCGCTGCCCCAGCATGTGCTCGATGCGGTCGCCGAGACCAAGGTTGCCATCAAGGGCCCCATCACCACGCCGGTCGGCACGGGCTTCCGCAGCGTTAACGTCGCCCTGCGCAAGCATTTCGACCTGTACGCCTGCGTGCGCCCCTGCCTGTCGCAGCCGGGCGACGGCTCGCGCTTCCGCGACGTCGACCTGGTCATCGTGCGCGAGAACACCGAGGACCTCTACGCCGGGATCGAGTTCGATGAGGGCGCTGCCGAGGTCGAGGAGCTCTCGCAGCTCGTCGAGCACTCGGGCCAGAAGACCTTCGCTGCGGATTCCGCCATCTCAATTAAGCCGATTTCCATCGCCAAGAGCCGCCGCATTGTGGAGTACGCCTTTGAGTACGCCCGCCGCTGCGGCCGCAAAAAGGTGACGGCCGTGCACAAGGCCAACATCATGAAGGCGACCGACGGCCTGTTCCTGCGCGTGGCGCGCGAGGTGGCTGCCAACTATCCCGATATCGAGTTCAACGACAAGATCGTCGACGCCACTTGCATGGGTCTGGTCCAGAACCCCAACGACTTCGATGTCCTGGTGCTGCCCAACCTGTACGGCGACATCGTGAGCGACCTGTGCGCTGGCCTGGTGGGTGGCCTAGGGATGGCCCCCGGTTCCAACATCGGTGCCGACTGCGCCATCTTCGAGGCGACGCACGGCTCCGCGCCCGATATCGCTGGCCAGGATATCGCCAACCCCACGGCCGAGATCCTCTCTGCTGCGATGATGCTCGATCACCTGGGCGAGAACGATGCCGCCAATCGTATTCGCGCCGCCGTATCTGCCACGCTCGACGAGGGCGAGCAGGTTACCGGTGACGTGCGTCGTGCCCAGACCGGCTCCGTTGAGGGCGCTGTGGGCACGCAGGCCTTTGCCGATGCCGTTATCGCGCACCTGGCCTAAGGCATGCAGACTGCAAACGCCTAAATAGTACTTAAGTGTTTGCGTATAACCTGAGAATCAATACGCCCGGCGCTCTGTCGGGCGTATTCTATTGCGGACTATGTTTCCTAACAAGGAGTAACTGATATGGGTCTGATTCAAAAGAAGGACGAGAAGGACGAGATCGACGGCATCCAGATTATCGAGCGCGGCGAAGGCCCCGACGGTGATGAGGAGGAGAAGATCGATCTGGTCGCCGGTACGTCTGCCGAGCACATTGCTGCCGGTACGACGGCCGAGGAGGAGGACGCTCGCCTGGAGGCAAAGATCGCCGCGGACGCCGCCGACGAGAACCTCATGCCCGAGGAGCAGGACGAGGACGACGACTCCGACGCGGACGACCATGCATCCAAGCACAAGAAGACGATGGTTGCCGCCTTCGTGGTTGCAGTCGTGATCGCTGCGGTGGTCGGCTTCTTTATTGGCAATGGAGGCTTTGGCGGCAAGGGCGTCGGCTCGGCGACCCTCACCAAGGACCAGCTCGATTCGACCGTGGCAAGCTACAGCTACAACGGCAAGAAGAGCGACATCACCGCGCGCGAGGCCATTGAGAGCCAGTACAGCCTCGACACCGTCAAGGATGGCGATGGCAACTACACCGCTCCCTCTGCCGACGTCATCCTGTCCTACGTGCGCAACAAGATTCTGCTCGATGCTGCCGAGGACGAGGGCATTACCGTTTCTTCCAAGGAAATGAAGAAGTACGCTGAGGATTCCATCGGCACCTCCGACTACAAGACCATGGCCACGCAGTACGGCGTGTCCAAGGACCAGGCCAAGCAGATCGTCCGTCAGTCCGCGACGCTGCAGAAGCTCTACAAGAAGAAGGTCGGCGACAGCTCCGCAAGCATGCCGACCGCTCCGACCGAGCCTGCTGATGGCAACGAGGAGACCGCGAGCAAGGATTACGCCGACTACATCATCAACCTTGCCGGTGACGAGTGGGATAGCGAGAAAGGAACCTGGAAGGACGCCGATGGCACCTACGCTAAGGCCTTCGCTGACGATGCCTTTACGGCTGATAGCGCTACCTACAAGCAGGCCATGACCGCCTATTACACCGCCTACCAGCAGTACTCTTCGCAGGCTTCGAGCGCCAGCTCCAAGTGGACCGAGTATGCCAACGGCCTCTACGCCAAGGCCAATATCAGCATCTACGGCCTGTTTGCGTAAGGTTTGCCTGCACTACTGCGCGTTAACCGATCACCTGATTAAGCCCGCTAGAACGGACAACGTTCTAGCGGGCTTTTTGTTGCCGAAATCAATAGGATAGGCCTCGCGCCCGCGCAAGCGCTCCATCGGGTTCCCCTAATTCATATGGGAAAACAGCTGCAAACGATTGCAAGTAACCGGTAAACGGTCGAAAACTACCGTTCACCGATAATCTCAAAACTGGTTCTAACTGGTATTAAATCAAAAAGACCAATTCACATATCTTCACAATAACCTGCAATTTTTCTACACGCTATTTTTAGCCGCCCTGCGTTGTTTAGACACAGGAAAAGATCCGATCTTTTGCCAAAGCATTTCGAAACGGTTTCAAAACCGCAGGTAGAAGTATTAATGAGCGGTAAACGGTCGATTTATCACCGTGAGCGGTGCAAAAACGTTTTACCGTATGAATCAACGAAAGCGACCTCTTCTGGGGTGATATAGTGACAACAACACGTCACGTGGTTACTACCAGTTTAGAAACCACTGGTCTTCAAAGAACGCTTTCTAAGAGCTTTCTAAGAAGCTTTAAGGGCGAGCGCCCGCTGGCTTCCGAAAATCATCGGACTCAGATCGTACACACCTTCGGAAGGGAAATTTGAATGGTTGGCTTTATTCTTACCGGTCATGGACAGTTCGCACCCGGCCTTGCAAGCGCTATCGCTATGGTTGCCGGCGACCAGCCTGCTTTTACCGTCGTTCCTTTTGAGGGCGACCAGGCCGCATCCTACGGTGAGGATCTCCGCGCCGCTATTACCGCCATGCGCGAGGAGTGCGATGGCGTGCTCGTCTTTACCGACTTGCTCGGTGGTACCCCGTTCAACCAGTCGATGATGATTGCCCAGGATGTCGACAACGTCGAGGTTCTGACTGGCACCAACCTTCCCATGGTTATTGAGCTTCTGTTCCTCCGCGGCAATGCCACGCTCGCCGAGCTTGGCGAGCAGGCCGTGACCGTTGGCCAGACGGGCATCACCGCCCAGACGGTCGCATCCGTTGCCGGCTCCGAGGAAGAGGATATCTTCGGCGACGAGGACGGCATCTAATGGCCGATTTCGGAGCCAACGTCCTGAGCTCCTCGGTCGCCCTTTTAGGCCTGCTTGTCATCATGGGCTTGATTTACACCATCTGGTCGCAAATCAACATGAAGAAGAAGCAGAAGTACTTCAAGGAGCTGCACACCGAGCTCAAGCCGGGTCAGGAGGTTCTTTTCGCCGGCGGTATCTACGGAACCGTAAAAGGCATCGAAGGCGAAAAGGTCCAGATCAAAGTCCGATCCGGAGCCGTCGTAGACGTTTCGCGTTACGCGATTCAGGAGATCAAGTAACTGTCGTCAGCAAATAACGAAAGGAAGCTGATCAACATGGCAGAACCCAACATTCTTCTTACCCGCATCGATAACCGACTGGTTCATGGTCAGGTTGCCACCCAGTGGAACTCCACTCTGGGCTCCAACCTCATCCTCGTCGCCAACGACGACGTGGCGACCAACACCATGCGCCAGAACCTCATGAAGATGGCCGCTCCCGCCGGCGTCGCTACGCGTTTCTTCTCTCTGCAGAAGACCATCGACGTCATTGGCAAGGCGAGCCCGCGCCAGAAGATCTTCATCGTGGCCGAAACACCGGAAGACGTGCTTACGCTCGTCAAGGGCGGTGTGCCTATAAAGAAGGTAAACATCGGCAACATGCACATGTCGGAAGGAAAGCGCCAAGTCGCCACCTCCGTCGCAGTTAACGACGAGGATGTCGCTGCGTTTAAAGAGCTGCAGGAATTGGGGGTGGAGTTGGAGATCAGGCGCGTTCCGAGCACGCCTGTTGAGGACACGAGCAAGCTCTTCTCGTAATCCTCATGATCCACGTTGTCAGGAATGAAAACCTGACATTCTGTACGTGAAATCCAAAGTGCGTACATACATTTTGAAAGGAGGAGCAAGATGGAATACTCGATCATCCAGGTCGCTCTGGTCTTCATCGTCACGTTCGTCGCGGCAATCGACCAGTTCAACTTCCTCGAGTCTCTCTATCAGCCCATCGTCACCGGCGCCGTCATCGGTCTTATCCTTGGCGACCTCAACACCGGTCTTCTCGTGGGTGGTACTTATCAGCTCATGACGATCGGCAACATGCCGATCGGAGGCGCTCAGCCGCCTAACGCCGTCATCGGCGGCATCATGGCAGCCATTCTCGCTATCGCTACGGGCCTCGAGCCCAACGCGGCAGTCGGCCTTGCCATTCCGTTCGCTCTGCTTGGTCAGCTCGGCGTTACCCTGGTCTTCACGCTTATGTCGCCGCTCATGTCCTCCGCGGACAACATGGCTCACAACGCTGACACCAAGGGTATCGAGCGTCTGAACTACTTCGCCATGGCTCTGCTCGGCCTGATCTTCGCTGTCGTCGTCACCCTGTTCTTCATCGCTGGCGCTACCATCGGTCAGACCATCGCTTCCGCCATCCCGACTTGGCTGCAGACCGGTCTGTCCGCTGCAGGCGGCATGATGCGCTTCGTCGGCTTCGCCGTCCTGCTCAAGGTTATGATGAACCGCGATATGTGGGGCTTCTTCCTCATGGGCTTTGGCCTCGCGCTCATCACCGTTGCCAACGATTCGCTGGCAACCCCTGCTCTGCTCATCCTCGCTCTCATCGGCTTCGGCATCGCTTTCTGGGACTTCCAGCAGCAGACCGAGCTGAAGGGTGCAGCTGTTTCTGACGGAGGTGACTTCGAAGATGGCATCTAATGAGTATGTGATCCCGGAGCACTACGAGGATCTCACTCCTGCTCCGCAGCTCGACCAGAAGACCCTCAACAAGATGGCTTGGCGCTCCTGCTTCCTGCAGGCCTCGTTCAACTACGAGCGTATGCAGGCCGCTGGCTGGCTCTACTCCATCATCCCCGGTCTGGAGAAGATCCACACCAACAAGAACGACCTCGCGGCTTCTATGAGCCACAACCTGGAGTTCTTCAACACCCACCCGTTCCTTGTCACTTTTGTTATGGGCATCGTGCTTTCGCTCGAGCAGAACAAGGTTGATATCCCCACGATCCGCGCCGTCCGCGTCGCCGCAATGGGCCCGCTCGGTGGTATCGGTGACGCCCTGTTCTGGCTGACGCTCGTGCCTATCACGGCCGGCATCACCTCCAACATGGCCATCAACGGCAACGCCGCTGCGCCGATCATCTTCCTGGTGATCTTCAACGCCGTCCAGTTCGCTCTGCGCTTCTGGCTCATGAACTGGTCCTACAAGCTTGGCACCAGCGCTATTGACGCTCTGACCGCCAACATGCAGGCCTTTACGCGTGCCGCTTCCATTATGGGCGTCTTCGTTGTCGGTTGCCTGGTCGTCACCATGGGTGGCACCCAGATCAACCTGCAGATCCCCAACGGCACCACCCGTGGCCTCTCCGCCAATACCGTGATCGTCTCCGAGAAGGAGGCCAAGAACTTCACCGGTATGGAGGGCATCGATACCGAGACCGCTGAGGCCGGTACCATCGCCATGACCGATAAGGACGGCAACGCCCTTACCGCTTCCGATGCCGACGGCAACGCTGTCACGTGCGGCGTCACCGATCTGGGTAACGGCATGGAGTCCGTGACCTACGGCACCGTTACCGAGGATCCGGTCAACTTCTCCGTTGCCGACACCCTCAACACCATCGTCCCGAAGCTCGTCCCGCTTATGCTTACGCTGCTGCTTTACTACATGTTCGCTAAGCACAGCTGGACCCCGACCAAGGGCATTCTGCTGCTCTTCGTCCTGGGCATCCTGGGCGCTGGCCCGCTTGGTCTCTGGCCGAGCATCTGGTAAGGCTCTAGCTTGAGGGGTGTGTCCCTACGCGGCTCACACCCCGACCCCTTAAGCCATGTGTATGTTAAAAGCCGCGTGCTCGAAAGAGCGCGCGGCTTTTGTTTTCTTAATGATTCGGGTGTGGCAGACAGATAATGCATAACACCCTAGGTAGTTAGCCGAATTCGAGCAAAAGGGAGGATAGGATGGCGATCGGAGCGCGTAAGCAACCGCTGTACGATCAGCTGGTCGATATTCTGACCGAAAAGATTGACCATGAATATCATGCCGGTGACATGATTCCTTCCGAGCGCGAACTTTCGGAGCGCTATGGTCTCTCGCGCACAACGGTACGCCTGGCTCTGCAGGAACTGGAGCGTTTAGGACTGGTGGTTCGGCAGCACGGTCGCGGTACCTTTGTGACCGACCGTTCGGCAAAGGCAACCAATCTTATGCAGTCCTACAGCTTTACCGAGCAGATGCGCGCGATGGGTCGCGACCCCGAGACCACGATTCTCGAGTTTTGCGAGATGGAGGCCGATAAGAATCTGGCCGAGCATATGGGATTGCGCATCGGTGATCGCATTTTTAAGCTCAAGCGCCTTCGTTCTGCCGACAACATGCCCATGATGGTCGAACGCAGCTATCTACCGGTTCGTCAATTTCTGTCCCTAAAGCGACCGCTGCTGGAGCGTAAGCCGCTTTACGATGTGATTGAGCAGGACTTTCAGCAAAAGATTCGCGTGGCCGAAGAGGAGTTCTATGCGAGCATAGCCCGTCCCACCGATGCCCACCTTTTGGGAATTGTCGAGGGCTCGCCTGTGCTCGATTTGGTCAGGACTACGTATAACGAGTCAAACGAGGTTGTGGAGTATACACTCTCGGTTGCTCGTGCCGATCAGTTTAAATACAAGGTTTACCACCAGCGCAGTAACTAGTGCTCGCATCGTTTCCATATGGTGATTCTTTGCATTTAACTGGTTACTACCAGATAACCAACCGAAGTGTATAATTGCACGTCAGAGGATTACTTCTAGAGAGAGGTATTAGAAATGTTCGAGAAGAGTGTCGAGGAGCTCACCGAGCTTGGCGCCCAGATTACCACGGCCGAGATTGCTCAGCAGCCCGAGCTTTGGCGTGATACGCTCAACATCTATCGCGAGAACAAGGAGGCCATCGAGGCCTTCCTGGCCGAGGCTCGCGCTATGGGCGAGGGCCGTCTGTCCGTTGTCTTCACCGGTGCCGGTACGTCCGACTACGTTGGCGATACCTGTGCCCCGTACCTGCGTCACGCTGGCAACACTGATCTCTACGACTTTAAGCCCATCGCCACGACCGACATCGTGAGCGCCCCGCGTGACTTCCTGCGCGCCGAGGATCCCACGCTCGTGGTTTCCTTTGCCCGCTCTGGCAACAGCCCCGAGAGCCTTGCTGCCGTTGCCGTTGCCAAGGAGCTCGTCCACAACGTCAAGTTCCTCAACATCACCTGCGCTCCCGAGGGCAAGCTCGCCGTCGAGTCTGCCGATGATCCCAATGCGCTGACGCTGCTCATTCCGCGCGCCAACGACAAGGGCTTCGCCATGACCGGTTCTTATTCCTGCATGACCCTGCTCTCCACCCTTATTTTCGACACTGCCTCTGACGAGCAGAAGGCCGAGTGGGTCGAGACCATCGCCAAGATGGGCGAGGAGGTTATCGCTCGCGAGTCCGAGGTCGCCGATTACCTCGCTGGCGACTTCAACCGCGTGACCTACCTGGGCTCCGGCTCCTTTGGCGGCCTTGCTCAGGAGAGCCAGCTTAAGATTCTCGAGCTTGCTCACGGCCTGGTTGCCACTTCTTACGACACTTCCATGGGCTATCGTCACGGACCCAAGTCCTTCGTCGACGATAAGACGCTCGTCTTCGTGTTCGTCAACAACGACGCCTACACCCGTCAGTACGACATCGACATCCTCAACGAGATCGGTGGCGACAAGATCGCTCAGCACACCGTCGCCGTTCAGCAGGAAGGTGCCACCGTCTATGAGGGTGAGTCCTTCACCTTTAAGGGCTACGAGGCACTTCCCGAGGGCTACCTTGCTCTGCCGTTCGTGATGTTTGCCCAGGCTATCAGCCTGCTCAACTCCGTGCGCGTGGGCAACACGCCCGATACGCCGAGCCCCACCGGCACGGTCAACCGCGTGGTTAAGGGCGTGACGATTCACCCCTTCACCGCTTAATCGCGTCCCCCTGTAAGGGCGCCCGTCCGCTCATAACGGCGGGCGGGCGCTTTTTGTTTTTTGTGAGCTGGGGATAAGCATCACC
>ERZ825137.1546-NODE-1546-length-29418-cov-6.271702_pt1 | contig 29418 bp, 22 predicted proteins | sample MGYA00519873_ERZ825137 | MGnify/ENA primary metagenome ERZ825137 (study PRJEB31778, sample SAMEA3449190) | human gut metagenome | biome: human gut; feature: human-associated habitat; material: faeces | place: United Kingdom | collected 2010/2012 ...
CATGGGCGCTTTTCGTCCCGCTCATCGGTCGTGTACATCCAGTACACTTCCTCTTCGCGAGCCAAAAAACGCTCCATGCTATGCGACCCTGCTCTTAACAGATATTATTGAACCGGCTCTTAATTAAATTTAGCACTTACTTATTGCTATTCTCGGGGCGATTTGCTAACTTAGCGCCCGGAAGCATCCCGGTGCCGAACAATTCAGTACCTGAAATGTTATCTTCTTAAAAAAGGAAAAGCATTTCAACCATTTAAATTCATCGAAGCTATGACAAGTTCAGAACGTGGTAACAGACCCTCGAAGGGTATGAATCCCAATACGGTGATGCGTGCCGTGTTCGGTATCATCATGATTATTGTCTATGTCGGCATGGGGGTCCTCCTCCTGATTAACTACTTCAACTGGGGCGGCGACTGGGCTTGGACGCGTTACGTAGTCGGCATCATGCTCATCATCTACGGCATCTACCGCGCGTGGCGTCAGATTAAAGGCGTAGACTCTCCATATTGACAACGACTCATTCCTCCTCTCTCTCCGATTCTATGCGTATCAACAGAATTGCATCATCCATTATCGTGGCGGCCCTCTGCATGGGGGCCTCCTCGTGCATGAAGTATGAGAAAAAGGAAAAGTCGGCCACGACAGGTACAGCTACCGTGGTCTGCGACAATTCCTTCCAGAATATTCTCGCTCAGGAAATCGACGTTTTCGAATATCAGTACCCTGACGCCCATATTCTTCCGGAATATACCACTCAGACGGTGGCATTCGACTCTCTTCTCAGTCTTAACACCAAGACGATTGTCGTTTCCCGCGACATTACCCAGCAGGAACGCGAATTCCTGAAGGGCAAAAAGCGCACTGTGCGTTCCTCCAAAATCGCTGTCGACGCCGTGGCGTTCATCGTCAACAACGCCAACCCGGTCGAGATGCTGACTCTCGGAGAACTTGCGGACATTGTGGGCGGCCGAACGACCCAGTGGAACGACGTCCAGCCCAACGACCTTGGTGAAATCAGCGTGGTTCTCGACCAGGCGGGCTCGAGTCTCGCCACATATATGCGCGACTCCCTTCTCGACGGCAAGCCTCTCGGCCCGAATGTCTATGTGGCTGGCTCAGTTCCTGCTGTTTTCGAGACTGTCGAGAAAAATAAGAACGCTATCGGCGTGCTTGGCGTCAGCTGGATAACTTCCGACATGAGCTCCGCAGACATGAGCCCCGACTCCCTCGCCGTGAGCGTGCTTTCCGACGAGCCCGTCCAGGGCGCTACGCTCACCAACCGCGTGAAGGTGCTGAAGCTCCGACGCAACGACGAGGTGACGGCATACAAGCCTTACCAGCAGAACATCTTCGACGGCACCTATCCTCTCTTCCGTCAGATCTACATGATTACGACGGCCCACTCGTCGAGTCCTGCGGGAGGGTTCTACAGCTTCGTGACCGGCGACATCGGCCAGAAAATCATCATGAAGACCGGCATACTTCCGGCCAGAATGCGGATTCAGGTCGTGCAGCTCGGTCCTGATGAATGACCTTAAAGAATATGAAACAGACCCTTCCCGGGCAATAAAACTCCCCGGGAAGGCGTTAATGATAAAATGCCCTTTTCAGGGCCTGATTCAAAGGAAAAAGTAATAACAATACACACCGAATACAAGCAAATGAAAATCAAACTCTTCGCTGCGATGCTCCTCGCGGGCTCGCTGATGGCCGGCGCTCAGAGCCAGGGCTACAAGGACGGTATCGAGTACTATAAGGCAGGGCAGTACGACAATGCCCGTACCATTCTCGAACGTCATCTTTCCGACGCCGCTACCGACAAGGCTCTCGCCAACTACTATCTCGGACAGAGCTATCTCGCCCAGGGCGACAAGGCCAAGGCGGTCACTTACTTCAAGCAGGGTGTCAGTGTTGATCCCGACCAGGCCTTCAACTACGTCGGTCTCGGTGCGGTCGACCTTCTCAACGGTGCCCTCACTCAGGCCGAGGAAAACTTCAAGACCGCTCAGAAGCTCGCCAAGAAGAATGCCGAGGTAACGGTGGCTATAGCCCGCGCATACTACAACGCCGACCCCGTGAAGTATGCAAAGGAAATCGAGAAAAACATCGCCAAGGCCGCAAAGGATTCCAAGAATCAGGAGCCTGCCGTCTACATTCTCCGCGGCGATATGGCCTATGACCAGAAGAACTACGGTGACGCTGCCATGGAGTACGAGCAGGCAATCAACGCCTCTGGCAACAGCACGGAAGGCTTCGTGAAATTCGCCAACTCTTACTTCTACGTAAATCCCAAGCTCGCCATCGAGCGTCTCGAGCACCTTCTCTCCCTCCAGCCCAACTCCGCCCTCGCGCAGCGTGAGCTTGCCGAGAAGTACTACGAAGGCAAGTACTGGAAGAAAGCCGCCGAGCAGTACGGCAAGTACATCCAGAACCCCAACCACTTCCCAGAGGACAAGGCCCGTTATGCCGTTCTTCTCTACTGGGGCGAAAACTTCGAGCCTTCGCTGAAGGTCGCCGACGAAATCCTCGCCGATAATCCTTCCAACTTCCTGATGCAGCGTATGCGCTTCCTCAACGAAACGGCCCTCGGCCGCTATCAGGATGCCGTGCGCGATGCTCAGAGCTTCTTCACCAACAACCCCAACGGCTACTTCACGACCAACGACTACGTCAAGTATGCCGAGGCCCTCAACGGCATCGGCGAGGACTCTCTTGCCGTTGTTCAGTACGAGCTCGCCGTCAAGAACGACCCCGAGAACAAGAACCTCCTGAAGGACCTCAGCGACATGTACACCAAGAACAAGGATTTCCGCAAGGCTGCCGAGGCTTATGACGCCTACCTCCAGACTCAGGAGAATCCCTCCGTCCAGGACCTCTACGGCATCACCGCCCGCTATCTGAACATCGCCGCCACCGCCACCGATGACGCAGAACGTCAGAAGGCCGGCCAGCGCGGTCTTGAATACATCGATCAGGTGCTCCAGCGCGCCCAGCCCCAGGCTGCCCTCTATCAGCGCAAGGCACGTCTCTATGTGGCCAAGAACGGCAACCGTCCCGACGCGGACGCTATCGCAACTTACGGAAAGATGCTTGAGCTCCTCGACGCTGATTCCGCCAACAAGCAGGCCGGAAATCCCGCGCTCAACATGTACAAGGAAGCTTATTCCTTCGAGATGGTATATTACAGCGCCGTTGAGCCTGACAAGGACAAGCATGCCGAGGCCACAGCCGACCTCGATGCCGTCAATGCTCTCCTTGGTGCTCAGTAATCCCCTTTAAGAATAATCTACGGGCGGTTTCCGGCAAGTTCGGAGACCGCCCGAATTGCCCCGTATTCCAGTATGTCTTTTCAACCTCTTGCGGAACGGATGCGTCCCCAGACGCTCGACGACTATATAGGCCAGACTCACCTTGTCGGTGAAGGGAGTGTGCTCCGCCGCATGATTGACTCGGGAAAAGTCTCGTCCTTCATCCTCTGGGGCCCCCCCGGCGTAGGCAAGACCACCCTTGCCCGAATCATAGCAAATACCACAAAAGCTCCCTTCTTCACACTTTCGGCTGTCACTTCCGGCGTGAAGGATGTGAGGGACGTAATAGACCAGTGCCGCAGGAGTGCTTCGGACATGTTTGCGGCACCCGTCAGACCTATTCTGTTCATAGATGAAATCCATCGTTTCAGCAAGTCGCAGCAGGACAGCCTCCTCGGAGCTGTTGAAAACGGGACTGTCACGCTCATAGGCGCGACCACCGAGAATCCTTCCTTTGAAATCATCAGGCCCTTGCTTTCCAGAGCTCAGGTGTATGTGCTCAAGCCCCTTGACGAGTCCGAGCTTCAGCGGCTTCTGGACCATACCATAGCCAACGATGAGATTCTGAAGAACCGCAAAGTCCGGGTGGAGCAGACCACGGCCCTCTTCCGCTATGCGGGAGGAGATGCGCGCAAGCTCCTGAATATCCTTGACCTTCTCGAGCAGTCCGCCGCCCACGGCGAAGAAATAGTCATCAACGACCGCGTGGTCACCGACCGCCTTCAGGAAAATCCGCAGGCCTACGACAAGAACGGCGAGATGCACTACGACATCATCTCGGCATTCATCAAGAGCATCCGCGGTAGCGACCCCGATGCGGCCGTGTACTGGCTGGCCCGCATGATTGCCGGAGGCGAGGACCCCGAGTTCATCGCCCGGAGGCTTGTGATTGTGGCTTCGGAGGACATCGGCCTTGCCCAGCCCTATGCCATGATGGTGGCGAACAACTGCTATGAGGTGATACAGAAAATCGGTATGCCCGAGGGGCGCATTCCGCTCTCGGAGTGCACGATTTACCTCGCTACGTGCCCAAAGAGCAATTCTGCCTACCTCGCCATCGATGCCGCTCTTGAGGAAGTGAGACGCTCGGGAAATCTTCCCGTGCCTCTGCACCTCCGCAATGCCCCGACTTCGCTGATGAAAAAGCTCGACTACGGCAAGGAGTACAAGTACGCCCACGACTACCCGGGCCACTTCGTCCGCCAGCAGTTCCGCCCGGACGAAATCAAGGACAAGCGTTTCTGGGAGCCGTGCCCGAATCCTGCGGAGGACACGATGTCAGCCCGTCAGAAAGCTCGCTGGGGAGAATAATAAAAGGACGCCTTGAGCGTCCTTTTATATTGTGTATGTAGGTCTGTTCAGAAGTTGTATCCGACGGTTATGTCCACGCCGTTCTCGTGGAAAGAGCCGGGGCCCTTGTACATGTCGAGCATACCGACGGTGCCTGAAATCTCGAAGAGCCAGCTGCCGTAGTTTACTCCGGCGCCGAACTGCCAGCCGATATCGCAGCGACGGATGTTGGAATCATCGCCGTAAAGGTTCTCGCTGTCGCTTATCTTGTAACCTTCTGTCGACTCTCCGGAGTAGTGGAGACGTCCCACTATGGGCAGCGATACACGCGGGCCGGTGAAGACCATGACCTTGCAGGGCTCGAAGTCGAAATGGTAGCCGACGCGGAGGGGAACCCTGAAGCCGAACTGACGGGCCGAGACTTTGAGGTCGCTGTTTCCTTCGGCCGCTAAGGTTACATCGGTCTTCATAGTCGAGTAGAAGATGCTGAGCCCCGGTTCGAAATAGAGGTTTTTCCAGAGGGGAATGTTGTAGACCACTCCGGCGTCGAAACCGGCGCCAGGCTTGAACAAATCGATGTGGAAGCCGTTGTTGCTGAGGTCGGTGGGACAGCTGATGTCCACTCCGAGACGGACACCGAGGTAGGCGCGGTTCTCGGGGTTGTCGAAGATTTCATCCTGAGCAAGCGCGGCCGGAGCGGCGAGCATAAGGCCGGCGATGAGGGATAAGACAGATTTTTTCATTTCCTGAAAGAGTGAATGATGAAGTAATTTAAGGACAAAGGTATGAATTTAGAGTGGAAAAACAATAGTTTTTAAGGACTATTATTTGGAATAATCGGCACAATCCGCCGATTTGCGCAGTTGTCGTCTCAAAAGCGCGAACTGGACGGCTCCGCGGACAGCGAGGTACGCATCGAAGGCAAGCCACAGACCATGGTTGGCGAGAGATAACTGTTCTCCTGAAAAATAAGCGCCGAAGAATACCGCACTTGCAATGAAAAGAGCCTCGAGCATTCCTCGGGTCATAGTCAGACCGATCATCATGCCGTCGAGGACAAAGGCCGTGAAGCCGCACAGAGGCAGTGCGACAGCCCAGGGAAGATAATCGGCCGCGATACGCCGTACATCGGGATGGTCGCTGAGCAGACGGAAAATCCATTCTCCGCCGACGGCGTAGACGGCGCTGAACAATATGGCGCATCCCAGACCGATGAGCATCAGTTCCCGCAGAAGGCCTTTTACGCCCCTAAGACTTCCGGCACCCCAGTATTTTCCGCCGACGGCCTCACCGGCAAAGGCGAACCCGTCCATGAAGTAGCTGAAAAGGAAAAACAGCTGTAAGAGTAGAGCGTTTGCGGCGAGGATGTCCACGCCGGCGCTTGCCCCGGCGTGGGTGAACCAGAGCGTTACTGCCACGAGACAGCATGTGCGCAGGAAGATATCGAAATGCAGCTTGAAATAGCCTTTGAGCGAGCCCCTGACAAAAATCTTTGAAAGAGCCACTCTCTTGGGCCTGAAGCGGCGCATCGCGACAATCAGACCGAACAGCGCGCCTGTCCATTGGGCTGTCACGGTACCCGCTGCCACGCCCTCGATTTTCCACCCGAGCCCATAGACGAGAAGAACGCTTGCAGAAATATTCACGAGATTGGTGACTATGGCCATCCACATCGGTGCTCGCGAATTCTGCATTCCCAGGAACCAGCCCGACAGCGCGAAGGAAGCAAGGACGGCGGGGGCGCCCCACATCCCTATCCGGCAGTATTGTCCGGCGAGTGTCCGAGTGAAGCCGTCACTTCCATCCATGAGTTCCAGCGCCGGACCTATGAGAAATCTTCCGATGCCCAGCACCAGCACGCCGCCGGTCAGTGCGATAGACAGGGCCCGGTATAGAGCCGTGGCCTGCGCTTTTCGGTCCGAGGCTCCGAAGGCCTGGGCCGTGAGGCCGCTCGTGCCCATACGCAGGAAGCCGAAGAGCATGTAGAGAGTGCTGAAAAGAGTTCCTCCGAGGGCTATGGCGCCTATATATGAGGCTGAACCGAGGTGCCCGGTAATTGCCACGTCCACGAGCCCGAGCAGGGGAGTCGTGATGTTCGAGACAATCGCCGGAAGGGCTATTCTTAGTATTTCGCGTGTGTGTACGATAGGACTTATTCTGCGGTTTGGACCGTGAAGCATACGCCCCGGCTTCCGAAGTAGAGTTTCATCCCGGGATGGAGCTCAAGGGGCGAGTCATAGGGGAGGGTGGACTGCGTAGCCGGGATGGTGTCAGGACGCTCGTACCTGATGACTGCGGAGTCGTTTCCGTAGCGCAGAATTTTCCATCGGCCACTGTCGTTGAAGATTACAGCCTGATTGACGCTGACACGTTGGTTGGCCTCCAGCAGCCGCCTGTCGGGCTCGTTTTCAAGGATAATGATTCGGCCTGAAATCGGCTCGGTGCCCGACGGAATCCCACGGCCCAGTTTGTACTGACGGACGGATGCCTCAAGCGGATATTCGTCGAATTGCGCGCTTCCGGTCCCTTTCTCGAGTACAAGCTTGAGAGGCTTTCCGCCGTCCGTTGCAGTGCGGAGCGCTCCGAAAGACAGATATATCAGGTCGGGTACGATTTCGACAGCAGTTTCTTCCGCGGGAGGTGTCTCGATGTGTACGACTTCAGGAGTTGCGTTGATTCCTGACGCGGCCATGCGTCTTCTCAGTCCCCTCAGGAAACTTTCTCCGGCCCAGGGCTGTTTCAGTCCCTGTTCGGTGCGGCAGACCATTATCGTGAGATGTTCGAGGGCTGAGTCTTCGGCGAAGCTATAGCGGTTGTCTACCAGCCAGTCCACAATCTCGTTGATGTGTGCCGTTTCCTCGTCGATGGCGTTTATCGGGACGTCGGTGCGGAATATTCGTATGATTGAATCAATTATCGACATGCTTTGCGTTTATTTCTTTAAGGGAATAGCCGTTGGCCTTGAGGGTGGGGATTACGGTATTGAACATAAGGGCCTTTGCGGCCGCGGAATTGCGGTGGGAACGTTCGATTCGCAGTGCAATTGCGAGCTTCTTTTCATGGCCGTTCTTGACTACGGTGGCGTAGCAGATGTACCAGGCGTCGTTCATCTTGCTGTTAAGGCGCTCGCCGGGGGTCGAGAGGAGCCAGCTTCGCGGCCTGTAAGTGTCGCGCTCGGGGGTACCCGTCTTGCCTCCGATGCGGTATGAGGAATTGGCAGAGTAGGGCGCTTTCCGGGCTTCATCGCGCATTGCCGAGTCCAGAAGGGCTGCGGCCGCCGGCATTACTATATCGCGGACTGCGACAGTGTCGTCCAGTAGAAAGCGTGTTGACGCCAACCGGCCTCCGTTGGCAATGATGGATGCCACACGCGCCATTGCAAGAGGAGTCGCGCGGACCACTCCCTGCCCCCAGGCGTAACCCAAAGGCTCGCCGGCGAGAAGCTTGCGACGGTCTTTACCGGCTTTTTCGTATATTCCGTATTGTTTTATTGCGCGGAAGCGGAGCTCGTTCATACGCTCGGAGAAGTTTTCGCGGGTCATGAACTCCGACGGGCGGTAGATATAAGGAGTTGCCGAGGTATATGAGAAGGATTCGGTACGGCTCGTCCCCTTGGGGAAGGGCTCGAGGCGTACGCCTACGGCACCGTAGACGGAGTCGAGTGTGGAGTAAAGGTCCTGATCGACTGTGCTCTGGATAAAATAGTTGTTCGAGGAACTGCTGATGGCCCTGAACATGTTCACGGCGCCTGCCGGTTCGGTGGAGTGCACTCTTTCGTCCGGGACGACTCTGTAGCTGCGGGAGAAGGCCGCACGCGGGTCGCGGGCTTTCATGAGTCCCGCAAGAGCGCTCATCACCTTGGCCGTCGACCCCGGCTGTGTGAAGTAGGTGGTCCCGAGGTCGCGTTCGGTGATTGCGGGATGCCTGCGGATACGTTCATGAGGAGCGGGTGCGTCAAGTCCGTATTTGGCCACGCTGTCAAGCTCGGGAAGAGGCCACATCGAAGAGGCCAGAAGGTCGCCCTTTTCTGCGTCGAGCACCACGGCCGAAGCGCGCATATATGGTACGGCATTCCTGAAATTGTCGCCTATCGCTTTCGGAAGTCCGGCGCCGAGGGCATCGGAGAGCGCCTTCTGAAGCGGGGCGTCGACAGTGAGGTGAATGGAATGGTCCACACGTTGCTCATTGTGCCTGTCCAGAAGGAAATTGTCTCTCAGACCCAGCCTGAGCATGGCTATCAGGTCGGGCTGGTTATAGTTGAAGAGAAGGGAAAGGCTTGTGTCGGCCTTTGCCGGGAGGAACCTCCCCGGACGGAATTTCCGGCTCGTCAGCTTTACAGCGCGCGGCGCGAAGTCGAAGCCGCGCAACTTGTCCTGATGCCGCATTTCCGCCATGTATCCGTATGGTTCGGGCTCGGAGAAAGGCATGTCGGTGGAGTTGACATCGCCGAGGGTGAAGAGTGTGTACGGACCGAAGGGGTAAATCCGGGTGTCAGGCATGCGTGAGGCGATTTCAAGGTCCGTCTCGCTGAGTCCTCCCTGAGAAATCAGTGCCGCTTGCCGGGCTTTAAGGTCTTCCGGAGAGTTTGTGGCCAGAAGGAGTCCGTTGCGGTCGAAGATGTTTCCGGACTGTAGCTTGTTTATGAGCAGCTGGATGCGTGGATTGTATTCCACGATTCGGCGTCCTTTTGCATCCACGACATAAGCCGGACGCACGAGAGCCGATTCCGGCGACGCGAAATGGGCGTAGTATGCCGCGCCTGCAATCAGGACGGTGAGGCCGCAGAATGTTATAGCACCGAGACAGAGTGGATTTGCTGCGGTTTCTCTGTTCTCCTCCTTAGTAACCTCCGCCTCTACGCTGAGGTAGCCCGAAGTACTCATGACGAGTCCCCAGGCCGCGAGTGTCGTAAGCAGGCTTACGCCGCCTTTGCTAAGCAGCGGAACAGCTACGCCGCTCAGAGGGATAAGACCGATGGACCCGAGGCTGACGAGAAGGAACTGCACGAGTGTCACGATGGAAATACCGATGCAAAGCCAGCGGGGGAAACCGATGGTGCGTCGGCCTATCGACACTCCGAAGTATACGAGCGCGGCGATGCACGTGCAAATCAGAATTATGGCTGAGAGTCCGCACATCTCTCCAAGGGCCGTAAGAATCATATCGGTGTGCGCCGCCGGTATGAGCCCGGGGCTGGCGTTGCCGAACCCGAGGCCACCGGCGCCTCCGGAAGCGAGGGCCCAGATGCCGTGGGCTATCTGCGAGCCGCCGCGAGTGTAGTTGTCCCAGACTCCGCCCCAGCACATTTCCACGCGTCCGGCGAGACGCTCGCCGAGGTGTTCGTTAATCGGAGCGAGGAAATAGCTTCCTATTGTGTAGGCCACGATTACCACGACCATCAGTACCGCGCTTTCATGGAAGGTCCGGTGTCCGTTCTTTCCGGCGCGCGGCAGAATAAGGCACCATAGGACGAGCCAGAGAAGCAATGCCGTGCCGTACTCGAGGACTGTGCCGCCGGCCCAACGTGCTACAAGGACGAAAATTCCGTAGAGCAGGGTGCCCCCCACCATCTTCGGCAGGTCGCGCCGTGACATTGCGTACATGACAATAAGCGTGACAAGCAGTACCATGGCAGGTCCCATGTCCTTGAGCCTGAGTATATAAATGCCAAGGACAACAAAAATTACGGCAAGAACGCCGAAGGCGTAGCGCAAGCGGGTCCTGATAGCCAGGGCGCTCGCGCCTTCAGCCCGGTGGAGCTTGTCGGCGGTCTTGTCGAAGAAATAGGCCATGAAGCCGACGAAAAGGAACTTGCACAGCTCTGAGGGCTGGAAAGAGAGGGGGCCGATGGATAGGTTTACCATCGCATCCGAGCCGGCAGGCGAGCTCCCGAAGATGCACACGGCGAAAAGCAGCAACCCTCCGGAGGCGAGGAGTCCGTATCCGAAGGTGTCCGGGCGCCTGAGTCCGAGGATTTTTCCGCGCTTGTTCAGGCTTGAGGGATAATTCCAGAGAGAGAGGAGAACAAAGGCGGCAAGTCCGAAGATGAGCCACTTGACGTCCCTGTGCGCGTGGCATATGTCATTCAGAGGGTCCTGTATACCGAGCAGTGCGAGGAATGAAAGTCCCGTCAGGGTCATCAGCGGAATAAGGAGCATCAGCCGGAAGGGCTTTCGCTTCCAGTAGAGCACGAGGCCTGCGAGCAACCATCCGATGACGTATGCAAGTCCAATGTGTTTGCAAGCAGTGATGAAATCGTCCGGGGTGCGGACAATCAGGGAGCGGCTGTCGCGGAGGAGCCGGAAGGTGTTGCTTGTGATAAGCGGGATGCGCCTTTGCCTGGCAGTGAATTTCAGACTCTTCAATCCGTCAAGACCTTCCTCGGACAGGTAGCCTGTTGCGCTGGTCCCTTTTTCGCCTCCGAAATCCACGCCCCTGAGAATTGGCAGTACACTGTAGGAGCTGTCCGTCGGGGCATAAAATGACGCTTCACCGTTTTCATCCGTGACGGCGTAAGCCAGAATTCGGGCGTCAGCGCTTTTGCTGTCGGTTTCATGCCAGGAGCTGAGCCTTATTGCAACCCCGCCGAGATTTGCGTCGAAATCGTCAGAATTTTCGAGTTTGACGGAAATCAAAGCCTTCCGCATATTGCCAGGGAGGATTACACGGCTGTGTGAGGCCGTGTCGAGCGCGATTGCGTAGTTCTCGTCCACGCCGCCGGCCTTCTCGGCCTCGGCGGCTCTGCGCGCCAGCGACTCTATGCCGAGCGCTTTCACCGAGTCGGCGGGAATGCGCATGGCGTAGCTCATGAGGGCGCCGAGATTCTCATATCCGCCCGAGGGCCTTTCCCTGACGATGCGCGAGGCCACGAAACGCGCCTCTTCTGGGTCGGAGATGAAGCGGCGTCCGTAGAGGAATTTCCCCAGTGCGCTCGGGTCGGTCTGAGCGTCGAGAACTATGGTCTCTCCGCGCGAGATACGCTCTTCCACATCGTTGAAGAGCTTTTCCTGATGCGAAAGGAGCGATGATATTCCGGCAAGGAACAACACCACACACAGGAGATATCCCGCAATGACCTGAAAGGGAATGCCGTTTTTCTTATTGGTTCTCATTCTGGGATGTCAGTGTGTCGCGAACAGTGGGTATTGAAGATATTGAGTCAGGCGAAAGCGGGACATAGCCTGGAATCTCTACGGAATCAACAGGCTCGGAGCGGTTCACTCCGGTGTAGGAGAAACGTAGCTCGGAGGCGAGATAGCCTGCGATAAAGCCTGCAAGGAGGCATATGACCATGCTCAGGAAGAAAATCGTCCGGCTGACACCGGTCCGGGGCTTTGTCGGACGGCCCAGATCCTTTTCGTTCTCAAGGGTGATGATGTCCTCCACTTCCATAGCTACATGGGCGCCCTCGTGCTCCGGCTCCGGCGCGGCGTGGCATTCAATGACCACAGCCGTGATATTGTCTTTCCCTGAGATGCGGTTCGCTTCGGCTATCAGTCTGTCAGCCTTGCTCTCCGGCGATGCAGAGGTGTCCGAAAGGACGGAAAGCAGGAACTGCGAGTCAACGAGGTCGGTAAGTCCGTCGGAACACAGCAGGAATACGGCAGGAACGGAGTACGCTGTCTTGAAACTGTCAATGAAAGCTTCGTCCACACCGTGGGGCATACCTATCATTCGGCTTATGACGTTCCGTCGCGGGTGATTCATGGCCGCGCTTTCCGTGAGCTGTCCCGAATCCTCGAGGCTCCCTACCGGCGAATGGTCGCGTGTGAGTTTGGTCAGCACTCCGTCGGCAAAAAGGTATGCCCGGGTGTCTCCTATATGGGCGATGCTCACCATGGCTTGAGTGCGGTCGAAAAGCGCCGCGGTGCATACCGCTCCCATATCGTGAAGGTCAGGAGTGCTCAGCTGTCGGGCGAGCACCTTTCCGTTGGCAGTCTCGAGCGCCGCCTTCAGTACTTCTTCGGGGGAAGATTCCAGAGAGGAAACGCAGGCTTTTACATGGTCAATAAGGGTGTCGCGAACAATTTGAGCGGCAAATTCCCCGCCCTCGTATCCTCCGACGCCGTCGATTGCCGCGGCGAGGATATACCGGTCGTCCTCGCCGAAGGTCTCGACTATGTTGGCGTCCTCGTTGTTGCCGCGCATCTTGCCGATGTCGCTTTTCCCGCAAGAAGTTATGTCTATTTTAGTTTTCATCAGTGTTCAGTCCTCGTCGAAAAACAGGATATATGAGCCAATCAGGAGAACAAGGCCCCAGACGGCGATGTTGAAAATCAGGTCCATCGGTCTACTATGGATTCATGAATTTGATGCTTACAGCCTTGTCGCCGATTTCGATTGTGTCGCCGAAGGAAATAGGAGCCCATGGATTATTGTCGGTGATGAGACTGAGGCCGTTGAGTCTGGTTGGCGCGAATGCTTCGACGAAGAATCTTCCGGCGCGTTCGTGAAGTGCGAAATGTCGCTGCGCGACCTGACCGGAGCTAATTCGCACGCAGTCGCTGCCTGGAGCGGGATTCGGGCCCCCGAAGACGCAGTCGTGCGTGCGAAGGGTATGCGAATTTGATTCCGCTCCGTTTCTGGCTATAAAGCGCGCCCCCTCTCCGATAATCAGTCTGGCGATGGGCGCCGGCAGAGCGCCCGCTGCGCCGGGCTTTTCGGTTTTCTCGATTTCATCCGCGCTGTCGTCGAATCTCAGCGAGAAATATACGCAGTCGTCTATCATCCTCGGCTCTGGGAGCCCCTCGAAGTGGAGATTCCGGTGTCCGTTGTCGGTATGGGTAGTCATCACGGTGGCTACACATTCGCCGGCTTTTTCGGAGGCGGTTCTCTTTTTGTCGTTGGGAATCTCCCGGTTGACGGTCACGAATGGATAGCCTTCGTCGGTCGACTTTCTGCCCTGCGAATCCACAGCAATTTCGAAACAGCAGTCCGTGGTCCTTAATTTGGGCACTTCCTGTGTCTTCCTGTTGAGGAATGAAAGCCAGCTTGTCTTATCGATATTGAAAAAGTCCTTGAGGAAATTGTTGACGGCGTTGGCCACCGCTGTCGGAAATACGGCGTGGAAATCCTTGAAATCCTCCGGAGTGAGGTCCACGCGGATATGCGTCGCGCATTCCTTGTATTGTCCTGCGGAAAACTTTATTACAGAATCGCGAAGATTTTCGAGGATAGCGTCGGAAATGTCCTCGTTTATAATTCCATTACGGGAATTTCGCTGCCTTCCACCGAAATTAGACGATATGAAATCCTGAATTGCCATAGAAAAAATCGGTTTATTTCACAAAAATATGAAATAAACCGGAAATTTCCAAACATCAGTTGATGTGAGCCTTTATGAAATCGACTACAGGACCGGGATTCTCACATCCGAGCATGTATTTCCTGCCGTCGCGGAGTGTGACGAGGAAGCAGTCGGAGGCCCGGCCATAGTAGGCGAAATACTTTCCTTCGGGCTTTTCCCGGAACCAACCCCAGTAACCGAGATAACCGCCGCTTGCGAAAACGCGCCTTTCGCCCATAGTGGGGGGACAAAGCTCGGCTGAAACTACGTCTCTGAGGGGTAAATCCTTGATTCGCAGTGAACGGTGGACGCTGATGTTCTCCTTGTCCACGCTTATGTATAGGGGCGCGTACCAAAGCGCGAACAGGTTGAAGACTATGATGAATACAGCTTCGGGATAAAGGAGCCAGGGATCGTTTTTATAGGCTCCGAAAATCATTACGGCCACAATTACGCCCATGCAGAAGAGGCTGATTCCCGTTGACCATCCGCTGAGTTTCACTTTATGTTTCATGTCGGTGAGATTGTTTGTTTCCATATATGACGTCACTGGCGGAAAAAAATTACATCAGCGGAACGAAAATACGTCAAAAAACCTTACCTTTGCAGAAACAAAAAGGATTTATCCAATAAAACAGTATGCTTTTATCTGATTCCATTGCCAATTTCGGGCGATACTGCATGTTCCTCGGGCGCGTATTCTCGCTTCCGGACAGATGGAGTATCTCGCTGAAACGCACCGTAAACGAAATCTCGAAACTCGGCGTCGACTCGATTCCCCTCGTAATCATCATTTCGGTGTTCATGGGGGCAGTCTGCACGATACAGATGCAACTCAACGTCACATCGCCGCTCATGCCGGCCTATTCGGTAGGACTGGCCACACGCGACATCGTTCTCCTCGAGTTCTCCAACTCAATCCTGTGTCTGATTCTCGCGGGAAAGGTAGGATCGAACATTGTGTCGGAAATCGGCACGATGCGCGTGACCGAACAGATAGACGCTCTTGACATAATGGGCATAAATTCCGCGAATTATCTTGTCATGCCGAAAATCGTCGGTTTCGTGCTCTTTATGCCGATTCTTGACATAATCTGCATGGGAACGTCCTTTGTCGGAGGGTATCTCGTGACTGTATTCACCGACCTCATTCCCACGGCCCGCTATGTCTACGGGCTTCAGGCCATGTTCCAGGAATGGTATGTGTGGTATGGCCTTATCAAATCGACAGTCTTCGCGTTCATCATCGCTTCCGTGGCCTCGTTCTTCGGGTATTATGTCAAGGGAGGCGCCCTGCAGGTCGGCAAGGCCAGCACCGACGGCGTGGTGGTCAGCAGTATCTTCATCCTGCTTTTCGACGTAATTCTTACAAAACTCCTCCTGCAATGATTGAAGTCCAGAATATCGTCAAGTCCTTCGACGGACGCACCGTGCTCCACGACGTAAGCGCCACATTCGAGACCGGCAAAACCAACCTTATCATCGGACAGAGCGGCTCGGGTAAAACCGTCATGCTCAAGTGTCTTGTCGGCCTGCTCAGGCCCGACTCAGGCAAAATCCTTTTCGACGGACGCAACACCCTCGACTTTTCCGCGGAGCAGATGAAGGATCTGCGAAAGGAGATAGGCATGCTTTTTCAGGGCTCGGCTCTCTTTGACTCCGAGACTGTGCTGGACAATGTGATGTTCCCGCTGGTAATGTTCACGAACAAGACCCGCAAGGAAATGTATGACCGAGCGATGTTCTGTCTCGAGCGCGTAAACCTTCACGGCGCGGAAAACAAGTATCCGGCGGAAATATCCGGCGGAATGCAGAAGCGCGTGGCCATCGCGCGCGCAATCGCCCTGAACCCGAAGTATCTGTTCTGCGACGAGCCCAACTCCGGCCTCGACCCAAAGACGTCGATTCTGATTGACGAACTGCTGAGCGACATCACCCACGAGTATAACATCACCACGGTTATCAACACCCACGACATGAACTCCGTGCTCGGCATAGGCGAGAATATTATTTTCATCAACAAGGGCTATCGCGAGTGGGTCGGGAACATGAGCCAGATATATACCGCATCCAACAAGGCCCTCAACGACTTCGTGTTCGCAACCAGGCTTTTCAGCGAGCTTCGCGAGTATGTTGCGACACACGGCACCACACATCCCCAATGAAATTCAGCGATATTCCGGGACATGACGACGTTAAGAGCCGGCTCCGCGAGCTGGTGGATACGGGTCGCGTGCCCCACGCCCTCCTGCTCGAAGGCCCCGAAGGAACGGCTAAATTCGCACTCGCGAGAGCATTCGTGCAATATCTCCATTGCCGGAACCGCACCTCCGACGGCGACAGCTGCGGTCATTGTCCCGCGTGTGTCCAGCATGAGACCTTCAATCATATCGACACGTTCTTCTCGTTCCCCGTGGTGAAGCGTGTGTCCGGGAAACCGGCCGTCTCCGATGACTATCTTCCCGAGTTCCGCTCATATATTCAGGAGCATCCTTATATGGATTTCGAGCCCTGGCTCGAGGCTCTCGACAATCCTAAGACACCTCCGCGCATCTTTGTGGACGAAGGCGCCGAACTGCTCAGAAAACTCAATTTCCAGGCCCGCACTGCCGACTACAAGGCAGTTTTGATGTGGCTCCCGGAAAACATGAATGTCGAGACGGCGAACAAGCTGCTGAAGCTGATTGAGGAGCCGCATTCCGACACCGTTTTTGTTCTTACATCCGACCGCCCGGAGGAAATCCTTCCGACCATCTACTCCCGCACACAGCGCATAGTCGTGCGACGTTACCCCGAAGAAACCGTCGAGAGCTTTCTCGTTGAAAGGGGAGTTGCCGGAGAATCGGCGACTGAACTCGCACGCCTTGCGGAAGGCAACCTCAACACCGCAATCCGGCTGAGCGCCGACGCCGACGGCTCAGCGACGATGCTTGACGCTTTTGCCGACCTTATGCGTAAAGGATTCAAGCGCGATCTGCCGGGGTTGCGGAAGTGGGCCGACACCATGGCTGCCAAGGACCGCAAGCGCGCCATACAGTTCGTCGACTATTGCGCCCGCATTTTCCGTGAGAATCTCCTTCTCCACACCTCGGCCGGCGCTTACCTCACATCACTCACTCCGGCGGAAGCCAAGTTCAGCGAAAGATTCCATCCTTATGTCAACGAGCGTAACGTAATCGGTCTCTTCAATGCCATGAACGACGCTCACCGCGACATCGCGGCCAACGGCAACGCAAAGATTATCTTTTTCGATCTCGCCATCAGGGTCGTGATGCTTATCCGCAAATAGTAAGTTGAATACAAGGTTTCTTCGACGGATAGCCGAATATTACGGCACCAAGGACCCGGCGACCCTCGCCAACTACACATTCGTTACGCCGAACAAACGCTCGGCGATGTTCCTCAAACGCTTTGTCCGCGACTGTCTCGCAGCCAACGACAGGCCCGTTATCCTTCCGCGCTTCATCCCTTTCGGACGGCTGCTCACCCATTTCTCTGAATTTGGCGAGGCTGGCCGCAACGAGCTGCTTTTCACTCTATATGAGGCCATGAAGGAAGTGGACCGCGGGAACGGCCGCGCCGAACGGGAGAATGACTTCGATTCCTTTGTATTCTGGGGCGATATGATGCTGAGCGATTTCAACGAGATAGACACATCGCTTGTCAATGCCTCAGATATTTTCCGCAACATCCGCAAGCTCAAGGAGATTCAGAGCGATTTCCTCGACGAGGACCAGAAGGAAATCGTTCGCCGGCTATGGGGCGAAGGCCCGCTGACCCGGCGAACCGACTCGGAGTCGCCTTTCTGGCTCCACATGAGCCGGGATAAGGAAGGTGCCGGCGAAGGGAGCCTGACGGAAAACTTCAAGACGCTTTGGGATATTCAGGGAAGCATTTACGAGAAGTTCCATGAACTTCTTCAAAAGAAGCAGATGGGCACCTCCGGACTGACCGCTCGCTCGGCGTGGAAGAAAATCCGCTCAATGTCCGCAGAGGAGTTCCCGTACCGGACACGCTATGTTTTCGTGGGATTTGCCGAGCCTACAACGGTGGAAGCCCTGATAATGAAGAGGCTTCATGACATAGGCATAGCCGACTTTTTCTGGGATATCCGCGACACGGAGATACTTCTCGGACCGGACGGCCCGCACAACAGGTCCATAGCCCGCATATCGGCCCTCTCGCGCGAGCTTAAAGCTCCCGAAGACTTCGAGCCCGCTCCTCCGCCAGGAAAGGCCCCCTCGGTTGAGGTCATCGCTTCGCCTTCTAAAATAGCTCAGGCCAAGGTCCTCGCCGATATTCTCGGGGAGTGGGTAAAGTCAGGTTACATCGACACTTCCGACGCCATGAACACGGCCATAGTCCTCCCGGACGAAAGCCTGCTCATTCCGGTGCTCTATTCGATTCCAGAAGAAATCGAAAGCGTGAACATAACCATGGGCGTGCCTTATTCAACCACGACTTTCGCCGGACTCTTCCGCAGCATAATATCCATGCAGTTGCGCGCCCGAATGGTTCACGGAGAGCAGGCATTCTATTTCGAGGACGTGAACGCCGTATTGTCACATCCTCATATACGCCTTATCTGCGGCGGGAAGGTTGACCGGATTCTCAAGACGGTAGCCGACGAACATATATATATGGTGCCATCGTCGGTGGTGGCGGAAGTGGACGAAAAGCTCGCGGAATCAGTTTTCACTTTCGTTCCGGGAAGCGACTCGGAGGCGGTCGCCTCATATCTCACGCGCCTCATCGACTGGATTTCAGAAGGCCTTTACGATGATTCCGGCAGACCCGACCGCGACAGGCTCGAAACCAAGTTCCTGGGTTATTTCCGTAGGGAAGTCGAGGAAATACTCTCGCTTGCGAATGAGACCGGGGTGGAGATGAACGAGCGCTCGTTCTTTGTTCTGCTTGAACGGGTACTGTCTACGGCCCAGATCGGAGTCAACGGCAAGCCGCTCCAGGGGTTGCAGGTGATGGGCGTCCTCGAGACAAGAGCCCTGGACTTCGACAATGTGATAATCCTTTCCATGAACGAAGGGACCTATCCGAAGAAGCAGTATGTGAAGACTATGATTCCCAATTCACTGCGTCTTGATTACGGACTGCCCGACCTTAATGCCCGCGAGGGGCTTTATGCCTACTGCTTCTATCGGCTCCTCAGCAGGGCTAAGCGGGTCAAACTTGTTTATGATTCCCGCACCGGGGTGTGGGGCGCCGGCGAGGAGAGCCGGTATATTGCGCAGCTGAAGTATCTTATGCCGGGACTGGGAGTCGAGTCGAATGTACTGCGTCTGCCCGCGTCTTTCTGCCGTGGCCGTGAAATAAGGATTGAGAAGACACCGGAGGTCATGGCTCATCTCGATGCCTTTATTCCCGGAAAAGGAACGCTCAATCTATCGGCCTCCGCTCTTAAAACCTACAAGTCGTGCCCGCTGCATTTCTATCTTTCGGAAGTCCGTAAACTTCGCCCGGACGATGAGCCTGTGAGCTACATGACGACAGCGGAATACGGGTCGGTTTTCCACCGTGTTTTCCAGAATCTTTTCCGGCCTTATGAAGGAAAGATTGTAGACTCTTCGGTAATCAGCGGATGGATTGAAGATCCGGGGCGGAAGATTGTCCCCCTTATCAATGATGCGGTATTCGAGTTCAGGCATCCGCGCCTTTTCAGGCTCGGGCAGCCGGCTCCGGCAATGAACGCCGAGGAGACGGTGATGGCCCGTGGCATCCTGAAACTTGTAGTGCGCCTTCTCAAGGAAGAACTCTTGCGTTTCGTGCCCGGGACGGACGTGTTCAGGCATATCCGGGGGGAATATGAGGTTAAGGGTCCGTGGCAGATAACTCCCGGGCTTACGGTCAACTTCAGGATGTACATCGACCGTGTCGACGAACCCGTGCCCGGCTCTCTGCGCTTCATTGACTACAAGACGGGGACGGATCTCGTGGAGGTGGACCTCTGGCGCCTCGCGGACAGGTCATACAAGAAAAATTGCGGCGCTGTCTTCCAGCTCCTGACGTACTGCGAGGCTTACCGTGACCTCCGTGGCTTTGACGGGCCTATACAGCCCATGATTTACAGTGTCCGCAATGCTTTTGCGGGGAAGGCCCTCGACCCCATCACATACGGAGTAAGTCAGGAAGGGAGCAAGAGGAACAAAACAATGGAGCCCCTTCTTGACTACCGGGAAGTTTCGTCGGTCTTCCGTCCTCAGCTCGAGCATGTGGTGAGCGAGATTTTCGATCCCTCCGTCCCCTTCACGCAGTGCGACGATGACTCCGGATGCCGTTTCTGTCCTTTCACCGACCTTTGCGCACGTTCCCCCAGGCAGTATTGATATGATTTATGTCCATGTGCCTTTCTGTCACAGCAAGTGCTTTTACTGCGACTTTTATTCCACACCCGACCTCCGGCGTATGGAAGCGCTGACCGAAAGGGTGGTGGAGGAATACCGTTTGCGACGCGATGAACTCGGAGCCGCGCCGGCTCCCACCCTCTATTTCGGAGGGGGCACCCCCTCGATTCTTCCCGAGAGCGATTTCGCCAGGCTCGCGGGTGCGCTTTTCAGGCCGGGATGGACCGAGGAATTTACTATCGAGGTCAATCCTGAGGACGTTACCCCGCTGAAGGCGGCGTTTTGGCGTTCTCAGGGCGTGAACCGCGTGAGCATGGGTGTGCAGAGTTTTGTAGATGAAGAGCTCAAGGCCGTCAACCGACGACATTCAGCCAAGGACGCGATTAATGCGTACAGGACACTTCGGGCCGCAGGGATAGAAAACATAAGCTGCGACTTGATTTACGGTCTGCCCGGCCAGACCGTCGGTTCTTTCAGATACAGTGTACAGACAATGCTCACGCTTTATCCGGAGCATATATCCGCCTACTGTCTGAGCTATGAGCCGGGAACTGTTCTGAGCCGCAGACTCGAAGAGGAACGGATACAGGCTGCCTCGGACGAGCTTATCGAAGGTATGTTTGGCATTTTGTGCCGAATGCTCGCGGATGCGGGATACGAGCACTATGAAATCTCCAATTTCGCGCGCCCGGGATATCGCTCGCGTCACAATTCCGCTTACTGGACCGGAACTCCTTATCTCGGACTCGGACCCGGTGCCCATTCTCTGGACAGCAAGGGCATCCGTCGCTATAATCCCTCGGATATCCGGGCATATGTTTCGTCGGAAAGCTTTCCTGTGGCGATTGTTGACATGGAGGACGAAACCGACCGTCTGAACGACTGCCTTATCACAGCCCTCCGCACAGCCGACGGCCTCGATCTATTGACGCTTGAACCCGCCGCCCGGGAAATCCTGATGAAGTCCGCAGCGCCTTTCCTCAGCCGCGGCAAACTGACTCTTCAAGGTTCAACGCTTCGCATTCCGGAATCAGCGTGGCTGACCTCCGACGCGATTCTCCGAGACCTGCTTTTTTGAAAAAGCATCCGGAGAGCGGATTTTGTCTCTCCGGATGCCATGTGTGTGTTTTCTTAGCCTTATTTCATTTTCATTATTCTGTCGAATGCGGTGCCGACATCTCTGAAATCTACGCCACGGAACATCTCATGCTCCGACTGGAAGTTCCTCAGGCTCTTGCCAAGCTCCTTGGCATACTCTTCGGCGCGCGTCGGGTTGTTTTCGAAGAAGCCGGCGCCCGGCGTCCAGATGATATCGTTCCGCTTTTCGCAGGGTTCCATACGGATACCGTTGAAATATCCTGCCGGAAGTCCGGTCTCGACTTTCGTAACGAAGAATCCCCTGTCGACATTGGCGAAAACCTTGCTCCCGGCTGGAATCCATCCGAGCTGCGGGTCGACGCGCTCCATCATTCCGAAAGTGAACGCTCCGGTCGACTCGTCGATGTCTGTCATTTCCACTCTGTAAGAGGCTCCCGCAACCGAGCTGTCAATGTCGTCGAACATGAGCATCAGGTTCACCATTACGCTTTCGAGCGCGCTGACGTCGGCTGTTTTCCCGCCTCCGGAGGAAAGCATGCGGAGATTGTTGATTTTGAGTTCGCCTCCGTCAAGCAGCAGATATTTCCTGCCGTTTTCTTCAACTTGCCCTTTGATTTTCATAGGAACGAAGAAAACGTTCATGCTGAATGTTCCGCGTTCTTTCCCTGTCTCGAGGTCGATGGACTTGTCTATGATTTCTTCTTCCGGATTGATCATCACCGCCAGGAATCCACCTGTGGAGGGGCCGTACGGAGTCTCGAGGGCGGAAGTTCCCGAGGTCTCAAGGTAGACAGGCACACTGTATGTCTGCACGGAGCGCTCGCCATTCGGTCTGAATCCGATGACGCCGGAATAGGTGCCGTTGCGCATGGGCTTTACGTCGTCCTCTTTCAGGAAATGTACATCGATATTGAGGTCGCCGAGCACGACAAAACGGTTGACTGACTCTGTACGCGCAAAACGGTTGTCGCAACTGATGTCCGTGAGGTCCCAGCCTTCGTTGGCGCGGGCGCCGATTGTAACGGTGTCGCCGTAGAAGAACTCACCCCCTCCGGCCACGCGTCCGCCTTCAGCCGGAACGGCTTTTACGGTGACGGAGTACTTGTGTTGCCGGACAGTTTTCGGTCCTTCCGGAATTGTGTCGACCGGAGGAAGGTAGATTTTGGGAATAGTATCAAACGGAGGCTTTATGGGATCGGGACCCGGAGGAAGCTTAGACCAAGGTCCCCGGGCGTCCGGTTCTCGGCATATGACCACTTCAAATTCACCGCGACGGTTTATGTAGCCGAGATAGTCATGCTTCTTTCTTGTCAGAGGATTGGTGAATTCAATTTCGCAGGGAGCATATTCTCCCGGTTGAAAGTTGCCGATTTGTGCCGGCCATGTGGGACCGAGAATCTTGATTTCGCCCTTGGGCGTTACTACTATACGCTTGTCGATGGTTGCAAGTTTTGCCTCGCCGAACAAGGGGATATTTGCTCCGAGCTTGACGTTCCCGCTTAATAGATTGCTGGTATGGATGTCGCGGATGCGCTCGAACCGTCTGTTGATGACGTAAATGTAGCCGTCGATGTCGTCCTGGGCGAAGGCGTAGCCGTCGGTGAATCCGCAGGCTCGGTAATATTTCTTCAGTTCCTTTCCCGTGAGGTCGAAGAAAGTGGATTTCCATAAGAAACAGCCATCCGAGATGTCGCTGATTTCCGAGGTGTACTGAAGCGAGCCGAACGTTCCGGGAAATTCGTAGACCGTGGAGCCCTTTGTGTCGATGAATTTAAGTTTTTCGTTTTCGTCGATTACGAGGGCGTAGCCGTTCCTGAATTCCCGCACGTCTTTCAGAAGAGGTTTGATTGCCCAGCGGCCCTTGTCATCTATGAATCCCCAGCGCGTGACATAGCGGAACTGGCTCGGCTCCGTACGGACTTTGACCCTGCGGAGGCCGTCGCGGAGGTAGCCGACCTCAAGGATGTCGCCGGGGCCGAGAGCGGGCCATTTCTTTTGCCCCTGAGTGTCGATGCAGAAGTGTTCCGATTTCTTTGTGCCTATGCCTCCGGTCTCAACAGTGGCGATGCCGTCGTGGAACTGGGAGACTTTCCTGTAGCTCTCGGGGAGTTCCCGGACCGAGCCGTCGGCATAGAGAATCATGGCGTTCTGCACCCCTTTTTCATTGCGTAGGCTTTTGACCACGACGGCGCCATGATCAAAAACCGGTCGGCTCCCCATCATCTCGTAGCGGGGTTCAAAGAGGCATTTGCCGTCTATAGTCCAGAAGCCGTAGTACATTCCGCTGCCGTATTTGCGGTTGTACTCGGGGAGGGCGAAGATGCCTTCGCTCACGGGGTGGTTCTCAAGCGTGCTGAAGTTCACGTTCTTGTTGAGGAACCGGGTCTCGGGGGTGAGATGCGGCGTCGCAACAGTAGGGCCGGTATCCTGGCGGTCCATCCGGGTCTCGGACACGGACTGAGCCAAGGACGAAAATTTTGTGCATGTCAGTCCAATGGTCGCAAGAACCATGAATTTCATGATTGTTTTCATCGGTGATTGATTTAGGGTTGGGAAAATAGATTTTCTATTCGCAAAATTATCCCTAAAAATCAAGACCGAGGGACACAAAGCATCAGAACCGAGGTAACAATGCGTAAAAAAGCCGACGGAAGCGTCACATATTGAATATTTCTTCCAGAGTTCCGTTGACGTATACGGTCTGGGTGGCGAGAGGGGCTACGGAAGCCTGCTGATGGGTGACAATCAGGATTGTGGTGCCTTTGGATTTTTCGCGGGCCAGAATGTCGAGGAGTATTTTTTCGGCTTGGCGGTCGAGATAGCTCATTGGTTCATCGAGGACAAGGATGCTTGGGCGGTTGACGAGAGCCCGGGCAATCAGGGCCCGCTGGAGCTGGCCGCCGGAGAGACGACCTATCGCCCGGTCTGCGACGTGGGTGAGCTCGACCTCGGCAAGGACTTCGGCGCACATTTTGCGTCTGCGGGTCCGGTCTTTTTCTGAGGCAAGGAGGGCTGACTCGACGACTTCTGCGACCGTGATTGGGAAATGGGAGTCAATCGATGACTTCTGTGGCAGGTAGCCGAAAGTCGCGCTCGCGGCAACCTTGATAGAACCGCTGTCCGGACGCTCCAGACCTAAAATGATGCGCAAAAGCGTGGTCTTGCCTCCGCCGTTGGGACCTGTAATTACAAGAAAATCCCCGGCTTTTACTTCAAGACATATGCGTCTGAGAATCTGTCGGCCGTCACGGTGGAAACCGAGCTGACGGATATCGAGTACGTTGGAGCGGGAGGAATCAGCGCTTGGTGAGTTCATCACAAATCAGGTTTAACTGCTGAAACCAGTCGCCGGAAAGTGGGTCGACGCTCACGAGCCTTGAGCCTATTCGGGTATTGGCGGTCTCGGCCTGCCGCGAGTCGAATTCTCTCTGAAAGAAGAACACACGGACTCCGGCCGAGGAAGCGGAGTCGATGAGTTCCTTCAGACGTCGGGCCGACAGTTCCTTGTGTTCCTGACCCAGCGCAATCTGGGTCAGTCCGTAATCGCGGGCAAAGTAGGAAAGGGAAGGGTGCCATACGGCGAAGGTGCGTGAAGGCGCGTCGGCAAGCCGTGCACGTATGCTTTCATCTATGCTGTCGAGCAAGGACAGCATGCTGTCGGAACGGGCCGAAAACTTCTCGCTTTGCTCAGGATAGATTCGGCAAAGCGTCTCGTTGATGTTGTCGACCATTACCGCAAGGTTTACGGCGGAAGTCCACACGTGGGGGTCCGCGCCGTCCGGGTCTCCGTCATGCATGTGGCCTCTGTGGGCCTCGAGACCTCCGTGAGTACCGTAAGCGTACTCTATTCCTTTTCCGGCATCGATGATTTCGACGTTTTTGCCGAGCGAGCCCTCGAGAGATTTCTCGAAGGGGAGAAGGCCGCCGAGTGAAAAATACACCCGTGCGCGGTCGAGCGCGAGGCGCTTGTTCATCCCCGGCTCGAAGGTCTCCGGGTTGCCGCCTTTGTCAAGCACGGTCACGACCTCGAAACTGTCGCCGGCTATGGCACGTACAAGTTCGGCCTCAGGCTCCACGCTTGCAGCCAGAAGTGGCTTTTCGACTTTTCCGGGATGGGAGCAACCGCATAAAGACGCGAAAGCGAGCGCACCCGGAATAAATATAGCCGCGGCTCTGTTCATTTTTCGGACAACAGGGATTTGGCCATTCTTGCGGCGGCCGAGCGACCGTCGCCCATGGCCAGAATTACGGTTGCTCCGCCGCGGACGATGTCGCCTCCCGCATATATCGAGGGAATCGAGGTCCGGAGAGAGCCGTCGACGGCTATAGTGCCTTTCGGAGTGACGTCAAGGCCGGGAACGGAGGCCGGAATGAGGGGATTGGGCGACACGCCGACACTCACGACGACTACGTCTACCTCAATCTCTTCAATGGCGCCCGGAACAGGCACCGGCTTTCGGCGTCCGGAAGCATCTGGTTCCCCGAGTTCCATCCGTTGTATTCTCATGGCTCTGACGCGGCCTTTATCGTCGCCGATGTATTCCACGGGATTGGCGAGAGTCAAGAATTCCACACCCTCTTCCTTGGCATGGTGTACTTCTTCGACTCTTGCCGGCATTTCGGCCTCGCTGCGGCGATAGACAATCATGGCGCGCTCCGCTCCCATACGGAGAGCGGTTCGCACCGAGTCCATCGCCGTGTTTCCTCCGCCTATGACCGCCACGCGTTTTCCCCGTGCCACGGGTGTGGCGTTGCCCTCGCGTCCCGCGCCCATAAGGTTGATGCGGGTAAGGTATTCGTTGCTCGACATTATGCCGATGAGGTTTTCGCCCGGAACGTCCATGAAGCGCGGAAGTCCGGCGCCTGATGCCACGAACAGTCCTTTAAAGCCCATCTTGACTAAATCGTCGAAACTGAGTGTTTTCCCTATGATGGTATTGGGATGGAATTTCACACCGAGGGCGCGGAGCGTGTCGAGTTCATCGTCGACAATCGCGTTCGGAAGCCTGAACTCGGGAATGCCGTACTTCAGTACGCCGCCTATTTCATGAAGCGCTTCGAAAACTTCCACCTCGAAGCCCCTGCGGGCCATCTCTCCGGCAAAGGAGAGGCCGGCAGGACCGCTTCCGGCAACAGCTACACGGATTCCGTTTGATACCGGAAGCTCTTTGTCCCCGATTTTGCCTTCCTTGCGAAGTTCCCTGTCTGAATCTGCGGCAAAGCGCTCGAGATAGCCGATGGCCACCGGCTCCTTTTTCATCTTGTGATAGATGCACCGGCTCTCGCACTGTCGTTCCTGAGGGCATACACGACCGCAGACGGCCGGAAGGGCGCTGGTCATGCGGAGGACTTTTGAGGCGAGGTCCGCACGTCCGCGCTGGATGTTCTTTATGAATGAAGGAATTTCGATGCTCACGGGACAGCCTTCCATACACGTCGGGGTGGGGCAGTCGAGGCATCGGCTCGCCTCGACGACAGCCTGCTGGGCCGAGAGACCGCGGTTCACCTCCTCGGTGAAGGTCGTCACACGGTAAGCCGGAGTCAGTTCCGGCATTTTCGCACGGGGAATCGAGGTCCGCACTTTTGCCGGAATAGCGTTCCGGAGCTCTTCGCGCCATGCGGCGGAGCGGTCGGTCAGTGGGGTTTTATTGTCCGTCATAAGCGTGCATTCTCATTAACATTTCATCAAAATCCACCTGATGGGCATCGAATTCCGGCCCGTCGACGCAGACAAAGCGCATCTTTCCGCCTACCGTGACGCGACAGGCGCCGCACATGCCCGTGCCGTCGACCATTATCGTGTTCAGCGACGCTACAGTTGGAATATTGTATTTTTTTGTCAGCAGCGAAACAAATTTCATCATCACGGCGGGACCTATAGTGACAACTTCCGCCACGGGCTCCCGTTGAATCACGCTCTCCACGCCTTGGGTGACAAGGCCTTTTGTGCCGTAACTGCCGTCATCTGTCATTATCACCACGTCATCGCTGTTCGCACGGACTTCGTCTTCGAGGATAATAAGATCCCGGGTACGGGCAGCGAGAACGGATACCACGCGGTTGCCGGCCGCTTTCATGGCCTTGATAATCGGCAGGAGCGGAGCAACGCCCACACCGCCGCCGCAGCATACGACAGCTCCGGTTTCGTGGCGCGCGATGTGCGTCGCCTTCCCGAGCGGGCCTACAACGCTTTCAAAACAATCTCCCGGCTCCATAGCACAGATTTTCTCCGTGCTCTCGCCCACGGCCTGAACCACAAGGCTGATTGTTCCGACTGACGGATTGGCGTCAGCTATGGTCAGGGGGATTCTTTCACCGTGAGGTTCGCAGATGACGATGACGAAATGCCCGGGTTTTCGTGCCCTGGCGATTTCAGACGCTTCAACATCCAGCCGCACGACTTTCGGAGAGAAATGGCTCTTCGCTACTATCCTGTACATATGCCGAGTTTTACGTATATTGGTTTTTGAATTACAAAAATACGTAAAAAATACGAGAATCTGCAATAAAAAAACCGGAGAGTTTCTGCTCTCCGGCTGGTGGATGGGAATAACTTCCTGCCAATCAGTCTTCGGCGTCGCTCAACTGAGGGTACTGGACCACGGATGTGTCGCCGTTGGGAAGCTCATCCTCAGAGGCAACGACAACAACCGGATAGCTCATGAGGGCGCGGGCCGGAGATTTGTCGACCGCAAAGACCTGACATGTAAGCTCCAGAATGTGTTTCCCTGTCCCGGTGTTGGGGCTGACGGTGATTTCGAAGGCATAGGGCTTGTAGGCGCTTGCTCCGAGCGGCTGATAATCCCAATAGTAGGTTACAGGACCGATTTCGACGCGGCTGTTGCCGTCGTTGTTTATGGGTGTGACTGATTCGATTTCGAAAGTCTCGCCCTGCACGACATAGACGGTTCCGTCGACAACCGTGGCGTCTTCGAAATTGACGGCGAAGCTGACATCGGGAAGGTCGTCGTCATCGTCGCAGGCACTGAAGCCGAATATCATGGCCAGCGAAAGCAGTCCGAGTGAAAAGAATTTCTTCATAGTTGAATCGTGTTTAGGTGTTTGTCAGTTGGATGTTGTATATCCTTCAAACACGCGGAAACAGGAAAAGTTTTCAAGGGCATAAAAAATCCGCATCAGCCCGGAGGCGAGATGCGGATTCAGGTATCGCTTATACCGTCAGTGTCAGCTTAGAGCTGGGGACCGGCGGCTACGAGAGCCTTGCCTGCGGCATTGTTCTCGTACTTCTTGAAGTTCTTGATGAAGCGGGCTGCGAGGTCCTTGGCCTTGACAGTCCATTCTTCGGGGTTGGCGTAGGTGTCGCGGGGATCGAGGATCTTGGGATCCACGCCGGGGAGTTCCGTGGGAATCTGGAAGTCGAAGATGGGGAGGGTCTTGGTGGGAGCCTTGAGGATTGCGCCGTCGAGGATAGCGTCGATGATGCCGCGGGTGTCGCGGATGGAGATACGCTTGCCGGTGCCGTTCCAGCCGGTGTTCACGAGGTAAGCCTTGGCACCGCTCTGCTGCATGCGCTTAACGAGTTCTTCGGCGTACTTGGTGGGATGGAGTTCAAGGAATGCCTGGCCGAAGCAAGCCGAGAAGGTGGGAGTGGGCTCGGTGATGCCGCGTTCAGTGCCGGCGAGCTTGGCGGTGAAGCCGCTGAGGAAGTAGTACTTCGTCTGCTCGGGGGTAAGAATCGATACGGGGGGGAGCACACCGAAGGCGTCGGCGCTGAGGAAGATTACGTTCTTGGCGGCGGGACCGGCGGATACGGGGCGTACGATGTTCTCGATGTGGTCGATGGGGTAGGATACGCGGGTGTTCTCGGTCACGCTCTTGTCGGCAAAGTCGATTTTGCCCTTTTCGTCAACGGTAACGTTCTCGAGGAGGGCGTCGCGACGGATGGCGTTGTAGATGTCGGGTTCGCTTTCCTTGTCGAGGTTGATTACCTTGGCGTAACAGCCGCCTTCGAAGTTGAAGACGCCCTTGTCGTCCCAGCCGTGTTCGTCGTCACCGATGAGGAGACGCTTCGGGTCGGTGGACAGGGTGGTCTTGCCAGTGCCGGAGAGGCCGA
>ERZ825137.1558-NODE-1558-length-29180-cov-3.276052_pt1 | contig 29180 bp, 22 predicted proteins | sample MGYA00519873_ERZ825137 | MGnify/ENA primary metagenome ERZ825137 (study PRJEB31778, sample SAMEA3449190) | human gut metagenome | biome: human gut; feature: human-associated habitat; material: faeces | place: United Kingdom | collected 2010/2012 ...
AACTCCCCGAGTTGGGTTCGAACCAACGACCCTTCGGTTAACAGCCGAATGCTCTGCCGCTGAGCTATCGAGGATTATTTACTTACAAACAATATTATAATTCATTTTCAAATAAATTCAAGTCCATTTTCCACTTTTTCATATTTTTATAATTTTATAATTTCTTTTCTTCTCCCAGCACCTCGACTGTGATTTTTTCATTATTCTGATATTTGGTTGGCTTGATATCCTGCGCCAGTTCATCAAAGAGTCCATAATGGCTCTCCGTCGTTCCTTCCACGGTAAAAAATGCAATCCTCACCGATTGGAGTGACTTCTACATTCTATCGGTTAGTTTTATGTATCTATCATAATCTTTTCAGCCTTAAAAAGCGAATTATGTTTATCTATAATCAGGCATCCTTATTGACTTTGTTTATTAGTGAAGGATTTTCCCAACCAAAAAACGCAAAAGGCAGAAATACCTTTTGCGTTTTTCTTATGCTCTACACAAATTCGAATTATTTACCGAACTGCATATCATTGTTTCCTGAAGTTGATTCCCACATTTCAAGCATGTTAATTGGGTCATTGTAATCTGCTAACCAACCTTCACGTGCAAAGTCAAATTTACCTTCTTTACGTTCATTAAGGAATACAGACCATTCACGCGTTTCAACTGTTAAGTTGATTCCGATTGCTGCTAAATCCTGCTGAATTGCTTCACCAATCTTAACGTTAACTTCGGAATCATTTGTAAGGTATGTGATATCGATTGGTGTGCTTTCTGATAACATTCCGTTATCATCAAATTCATATCCTGCTTCTTTTAACAGTTCTCTTGCTTCCTCAACAGCATCATCTGTAAGTTTTGGATTGTAGTAACCTACATTTTCTTTATCTGGGTATGTGTAATCGTCATCATTCTTTCTGAATTCTCCGCCATTTCCATCTGCCATACCGGTTGGGATAAATGTATTAGCTGGTTCCTGTCCTGCCTGAGCTATTGTTTCAACAATGTATTCACGGTCAATCAGAAGTGAGAATGCTTTTCTCATTCCGGCAGCCTGTTCTGCAGTTTTGCCAGCAAAGAGTTCGCTGTTTACATTAAATCCGCAGTAGTATGTTCCAAGAGTATCAATCTTGTGGAACTCTGGAGTATCTTTTACAGTTGCCATAACATCTGTTGCAATGGTATCTGCGAACTGTAATGAACCGTCTTTGAATGCATTGTAAATAGCTGTATCATCTGCACTTAACATAAAGTTAATCTTTGTCAGAGAAACTTTATCCGCTGCCCAGTAATTTTCATTTGGTTCATATGTCATAGATTCGTTATGATTCCATGCTGTTAATTTCATTGGTCCTGATGTTACAAAACCTGCTTCAAGAGCCCATGCTCCCGGGTTTGTATCAGCACCATCTGCTGATTCTACAGCCTGCTGTGGTACTGGATAGAATGCTGGGAATGCACATAAGTCAAGGAAATATGCACATGGAGCCGTCAAATGAACTGTAAATGTCTTTCCATCTTCAGAAGCTTCAATCTGAAGTGTTCCGTCATCATTTGTTGCGATTGCTGATGTAAGGTATGAATAGTCAGCAGCTGTATCTGGATTAGCAAGTCTGTTCCAGCTGTATACTACATCGTTTGCATCAAGTGTTTCACCGTCAGACCATTTTAATCCGTCACGCATCTTGAATGTGTATGTCAGAGCATCATCACTCATTTCATAACTTTCTGCTAATTCTGGTACTAACTGTCCATTTTCATCATAAGCATAAAGTCCTGAGAATGCAAGGATTGCAAGGCAGGCACCATCTACTGTTGAGTTCAGTGCCGGGTCAAGTTTGTCCGGTTCAGAAGCAATCTGAAGTGCCAATTCATTTGTTGGTGTCTTAGCAAATCCGAAATACTTGAATCCGAATAAGTTAGCGTAAATGTTCTCTACGTCTGTTTTCTGCAGATATACGTCATTGTAGTAATAAAGTGGTACTACTGCCCATGTGTCCATGAGTTCGTCTTCTGCTTCATGCATCAGTGCTTCACGTTTTGCTAAATCAGTTTCTTTTCTGATCTGTGCAATTCTTTCATCATAATCTTTCCACTCTGGTGCAGAACCTTCTGTTGTTGCTTCTTTGTCTGTGTTTGTGTTTGTGTTGCTGCTTCCGCCACCGCAGGCTACTAAACTAGAAACCATAGCAAGCGAAAGCACAAGTGCTACTACTTTCTTTTTCATAAGAAACTCCTCCTTTATATATTATGAATGTTGTGTCAAACCCGTTTTCACACATTTGACACAACCTTTCATTTTGGGTTAGGATACCTCTTTTCCAGAAAAATGTCAAGATTTTTCTTCTTTTAATCAGAATTGTCTGATTATTTATTCCAACATGCAACCTGATGTCCATTTCCACGGTCTACAAGCGGTGGGCATTCCTGTGCACACTTTTCTGTGGCATATTTACAACGTGTACGGAACGCACAGCCACTAGGCATATGAAGTGGACTAGGAACATCCCCTTCCAGCACAATACGTTTTCTTTCCTTTGCCATCTTCGGATCCGGGTAAGGCACTGCGCTTAACAAAGACTCTGTATATGGATGAATTGGATGTTCACTGACTTCATCTGCATCTCCAATCTCAACAATTCTTCCAAGATACATAACCGCAATACGATCTGATATATGACGTACCACAAGAAGGTCATGGGCAATAAATAAATATGCGACACCCAGTTTTTCCTGCAATTCTTCAAACATATTGATAACCTGTGCCTGAATAGAAACGTCAAGAGCACTTACCGCCTCATCGCAGACAATAAAGCGTGGATTCGTTGCCAGGGCTCTGGCAATTCCGATACGTTGTCTTTGTCCGCCTGAAAACTCGTGTGCATAACGTGTTGCATGTTCTGCATTCAGTCCGACAAGCTTCATCAGTTCAAGCACGCGTTCCCTACGTTCTTCCTTTGTCTTATAAAGCTTATGCACATCCAGAGGCTCTCCGATAATATCTTCTACCGTCATACGTGGATTCAGCGAAGAATATGGATCCTGGAATACCATCTGCATTTCTTTACGCATTTCGTGAATGCTCTTTTCATTCACTGGTTTTCCATCAAATAGAACTTCTCCGTCTGTCGGTGTATACAGCCGCAGCAAAGAGCGTCCTACGGTTGTCTTTCCACATCCTGACTCTCCAACAAGCCCCAGTGTTTCTCCCGGTTTAATTGCAAAGCTTACACCATCTACAGCTTTTAACGGAAGGGTCTTCATAAACCCGGTTTTCACTGGGAAATATTGTTTCAAGTCTTTGACTTCTACTAAATATTCATTGTTAGATGCTTCATTTCCCATGGTCTACACCTCCCCTTTTTCCATTGCTGCTTTGACATTCAGCCAGCATGATGCAAAGTGTCCATCCGGCATCTGCATTTCCGGCGGCTGTTCCGTCAGGCAAATCTTCATTGCATTTTCACAACGAGGGCAGAATGCGCAGCCTTTCGGCATATTTAACAAGTTAATCGGAGTTCCCGGAATAGGAATTAGTTTTTCTCCCATACGGTCTACATTCGGAATGGACTGCAGTAAACCCTTTGTATATTCATGGCTTGGACGATAGAAGATATCTTCTGCCGTACAACGTTCACAGACGCGTCCGCCATACATTACAATAATTTCATCACACATATCGGCAATAACACCCAAATCATGGGTAACCATAATAATTGCCATGCCTAGCTTTTTCTGCAAATCCTGCATCAGTTCCAGAATCTGCGCCTGAATAGTTACATCCAACGCAGTTGTCGGTTCGTCCGCAATCAGAATATCTGGTTCACATGATAAAGCCATAGCAATCATTACACGCTGTCTCATTCCACCAGAAAGTTCAAATGGATACTGTTTGATACGCTTTTCCGGCTCATTGACACCAACCAGGGCAAGCATCTCAACAGCACGCGCTTCTGCGTCTTTTCCTTTACGGTCTGTATGAAGTTCAATTGCTTCTTTCAATTGTGATCCAACTGTAAATACCGGATTTAAACTTGTCATTGGATCCTGGAAAATAATAGAACAGCATTTTCCACGAAAATCACGCATTTCTTTTTCTGTAAATTTGGTAATATCTTTTCCCTTATAAAGTACACTTCCCTCTGTAATTTTCCCATTACTTTCAAGAATTCCCATGATAGAGTATGCAGTTACCGATTTACCAGAACCGGATTCTCCTACAATTCCAAGGATCTTTCCGGCCTCCAGATTGAAGGATACACCATTTACTGCGTGTACATCTCCCTTACCGGTTGTGAAGGAGGTGTGCAGATTCTGTACAGAAAGTATATTTTCACCCATATCTATTACCTCCTTAATTTCGGGTCAAACGCGTCACGTAATCCATCACCTAAGAGGTTACATGAAAGCGTAATTAAACAAATCATAAGTGCCGGGAAAATCAGCTTGTATGAATATTCTGAAATACCGGCTCTGGCTGCATTTGCAAGAGAACCAAGAGAAGGCATTGGAGCCTGAACACCCAGTCCGATAAAGCTCAGGAAACTTTCTGTAAAGATTGCAGAAGGAACCTGCAGCGCTGCGGTAATAATAATTACACTGATACTGTTCGGAAGAATATGTTTTCTGATAATTCTTCCGGCTTTCGCCCCACTGACCTTGGCAGCCAGAACATATTCATTCGACTTAATCGTCAGAATCTGTCCACGTACCATTCTCGCCATACCAGTCCAGTAAAGCAGACCGAATACCATGAACATAGACAGCATATTTGTTCCTATCTTCTTAAGGAACGGAAATTGATCTACGCTCAGTATTTCTCTCAGTACTACGGAAAGTAATACCACCATCAGCATATCCGGCAATGAATAAATAATATCCACAATACGCATCATAATAAGGTCAACCTTACCGCCTAAGTAACCTGAGATACTTCCGTATACAACACCAATAATCAATACGAGCAGTGCTGCGAAAATACCTACAATAAGAGATACTCTGGTTCCGTAAACAACACGTACAAAATAGTCACGTCCCATTTCATCCGTTCCCATAATATGCGGGAACAAACTTCCACCATCATCAATATATTTCTGTTCCAGTTCTGACCACTGGAAAGGCGCCATATTCTTGGCTGCCTTGTCACGCACCCCATTGACAGAAATAATTTCAGAATATTTGTATGGAACTACGTGCGGAACGATAATAATCATTAAAATAATCGCCACCAGTGCGATAATACTTCCCACTGCAAGTGGGTTCTTCATCAGCTTACGCATACCATCTTTAAAGAAGGATACGGATTCACTCATGACTTCCTGCTGCTGTTTTTCTTCATCTGTAGCCTTTTCAAACTTTGACAAATCAATCTGAAAACTAAGAGGATTTTTCTTAGGCATCTGATTGATATCGTTCATTTCGTTATTCATCTTAGCCCTCCTTTAGTCTAGTTTGATTCTTGGGTCAACCAGTTTATATACAATGTCTGTAATCAAGTTCATTGTAATCATAAGTGTTGCAAGGAAAATCGTTGTTCCCATAATCATCGGGTAATCACGGTTTGTGATACATTCAACGAATTTTGCGCCAAGTCCGCCGATTGTGAAAATCTTTTCTACAACAAGGGAACCTGTTAAAATTGATGCCGTCATCGGTCCTACATATGTAATGACCGGAATCATGGCATTTCTTAATGTGTGCTTGAAAATGACCTTCCACTGAGCCACACCTTTTGCTTTAGCAGTACGAACATAATCCTGTCCAAGCGCATCCAGCATACTTGTCTTTGTCAGACGGGTAATATATGCCATCGGTGATGCCGAGAGCGCAATTACCGGCAGAATGTAATTCGGACTGTCCGGACTCCATGAAGGAACCCATTTCAACTTTATACAAAATGCAAGTAACAACAATGTACCAAACACAAAGCTTGGCAGCGATGTGAATAAGGTTGAAAGGAAAATAATCAGACGGTCAAGAAATCCATTCCGGTTGAGTGCTGCGATACTTCCAAGTACAATACCGACAATAACCGCAACTACAATTGCCTGTCCTCCCAATCTTGCTGATACACCAAATGATCCGAAAATAGTTGTTTTAATATCTCGTCCTGTCTTTGTTGAAACACCAAAATCACCGTGTAAAAGGTTATTCATATATAGAACAAACTGCTCTGGCACTGGTTTGTCAAGATTAAATCTCTGTTCCAACACTGCCCTTACTTCCGGTGAGGTTGCTTTCTCCCCATCGAATGGTCCACCTGGAATTGCATTCATGGAAAAAAACGTAATTCCACAGACTACCAACAAGGTAGCTATGGCAAGAAGGATTCGCTTTACAATATACTTAGCCAACTTTTCCACTCCTTTTCTGTTATTTTTGTCTTTCAGCGACAAACTATTTCTGCATCGGTTGTACTTTATCACTTCATTTTATCATAGTGCGCAAATACAAACGTTACAGTGAACAATATACCATATATGGTATGATAAATCAATACTTGACCATTCTTAATTGAAATTGTTCATTATTAATATTTTGCATTTTTGTATTTTATTTCCTTCATTATTTCATTATTTTTCCATTATATTCCCATTTTCTACATTATTTTTGCATTTTTATACATCAAAAAAATTTACTATTGCATGCATTTTCAAGCTGTTTAATCAGAATTCCCAGACATATGACCACAGGATTTCCATCAGACAGCTTCCTTTTCTTTGTATGCCGCAACAAAAAAACTCTGCAAAATATTAATTTTGCAGAGTTTCTGAATATCCTTATCTATTTTTTACATTATTCCTATGCATATAACAAGAATGCTTTATATCCTTTCACAGCCTCATATACATCTGCCTTGCTGCTGACTTCATATGGAGCATGCATATTAAGTACTGCTACACCACTGTCGATAACTTCCATTCCGTAATTTCCCATGATATAAGCAATGGTTCCACCACCACCTACATCCACTTTGCCAAGTTCGGCAAACTGATATGTCACATTCTCTTGGTCAAAGATTCTGCGGAGGTCTGCGATATATTCTGCATTGGCATCGTTAGATCCGCCTTTTCCACCGCTTCCTGTAAATTTATTAATGGAAAGACCATTTGCAAGGAATGCTGCACTGCGTTTTTCAAATGCTTCTGCAAAGGATGGGTCATAGCCTGCGCTTACATCAGATGATAGCATACGTGAATTTGCCATTGCACGACGTGTCTTCAGTTCTGATTCGCCTTCATTAAGTGCAATCAGTTCCGCAACGGTGTTTTCAAAGAACCGGGAATGCATTCCGGTTGCACCTACGCTTCCGATTTCTTCTTTGTCCACGAGCAGACAGCAGCTTGTACGCTTTGTATGCTCTACTTCCAGCATTGCAAAAAGTGAGGTAAATGCACACACTCTGTCATCTTGTCCATAAGAGAGAATCATACTGCGGTCAAGTCCACAATCTCTCGCTTTTCCGGCCGGAACAAGTTCTAATTCCGCGGAAGCAAAATCAGCTTCTTCAATGCCATAGGTTTCTTTTAAAATCAGAAGAAGATTTGCCTTTACGGCTTCTTTTTCCGATTCTTCTGCATTTGCAAGTGGTCTGTTTCCTACAAGAACATCCAGTTTTTCCCCTTCAATGACAACTCTTGCCTGTTTCTCAAGCTGCTGTTTTGCAAGATGTACCAGCAAATCTGTTATCACGAGAACCGGGTCATCGTCTTTTTCACCAATTGCAATATCAATGACAGTTCCATCCTTTTTCGCAACCACTCCATGAAGTGCCATCGGTCCGGCTACCCATTGATATTTTTTAATTCCACCATAATAGTGTGTATCTAAGTATCCGAATTCTTCATTCTCATATAATGGATTCTGTTTGATATCAAGACGTGGGGAATCAATGTGTGCTCCAAGGATATTCATACCATTGGAAATTGGTTCTTCGCCCATGCGGAACAATGCAATTGCCTTACCCATACAGTTTGCATATACTTTATCTCCGCAGGCTAATGGTTTGCCTTCTGCAAGCACTTCTTTCACATCTCTGTAGCCAGCTTCTTTTGCCATCTCAATTGTCAGTTTTACACATTCTCTTTCTGTCTTTCCGAGGTTCAGACAGTTTTTGTATCTTTCGTTGATTTCATGGAGTTCTTTCAATTCTTTCTCTCCATATTTCTTCCATACGTTTTCGTTTTTCATTGGAATCTCCTTTCCCTCTGTATATTTTTCTTCCTATATTATAGTATATACTTTATTTTCCAAAAATGCAATCTAACTTTCTCCAGTGTCGCTCAAATTACTGTCCTGCTTTTCTGTTTTCTCTAATTGTTCCAGCATTTCCTTTATAGTCAGTCCATACACCGGATGTCTCTTATACGGAGCAATTTCCGCCATAGGACCAAGTACAAAGATACGATTCTGCATATCTACATGAGGAATACATAAATCATTTTCCTGCCAAATCAAATCATCATACAATAAGATATCCAAATCTAACGTCCTTGGTCCCCAGTGAAATCTGCGTTCCCGTTTTGCCTCTGCTTCTATCCGGTGCAACACATCAAGCAGTTCATATGGTGTAAGTTTGGTTTCCATTTTCAGAACACCATTTAAGAATTTATCCTGTTCTGTCACGCCGTATGGCTCCGTTTCCATAATAGAAGACACTTTTAAAATCCTGCAGTCCTTTCGTTCCTTCAACGCTTCTATTCCTTGTTCAATATATCGGTCACGTTCTCCCATATTAGAGCCAAATGCTACATAAACCTCATGCCATTTTCTTCGGATTATCACAGACACATCCTCAAGCGGCAGTCCCACCGGTGCCCACGGCTTCTTCACTTCCATCTCCACTTCCCGAATTTTTTCATCAAAATCCAGAATTATGTCCGCCAGATGTTCCGCAACGCACTCAATAAGGGCAAAGGTATGGCTTTCCATTTCTTTTTTAATGAGCTGCGCAATCAGTCCATAATGAACGGAATCTTCTAACCGGTCGCCTTTCCCTGCTTTCCGTGTATCCAGATGAAGCGTACATGACACTACGAATTTCTGTCCCAGTTTATTTTCTTCTGGAAATACACCGTGATTTGCAAATATTTCTAAATTATTGATTCTGATTTCATCCATTTTTTCGTCCACTTTCTTCTCTGACTATGCTCTTTCCAGAATAGCTTCCGTCATCTGGATTGCCCGCTTATTCCTCTTCACATTATGGACTCTGACAAATCCATAGCCCTGCTCCACTGCCATTACTGTTGTTACCAAAGTTCCCTCTTCCCGCTCTGTTACCGGAAGATTCAAGGCATTTCCAATCATGGATTTTCTGGAAGTTCCTAAAAGGAGCGGATAACCGAGCTCATGAAAGATACTTAAATGTTTCATTACATCCAGATTCATTTCGTAAGTCTTTCCAAATCCGACTCCCGGGTCCAGAATAATCTTGTCATCCCCGATTTCTGCTGCCTTTGCTTTTTTAATGCATTTTCGGAGGTCCGCACACATATCTGTAAGAAAATCCTTATATATTGCCTGCTCCCGGTTATGCATCAGACAAGCTGCTACCTGATAGCGTTTTACCACTTCTGCCATTTTATCATCATACAAAAAACCCCAGATATCATTTACCAGATCTGCCCCTGCCTGAATGGCAGCCTCTGCCACATGACTCTTATAAGTGTCTATGGATACCGGAATGTCAAATTCTTTTTTCACGGCTTCAATTACCGGAGTAACACGGGCAATTTCTTCTTCATCACTAATCTGCACATGCCCCGGCCGTGTAGATTCGCCACCCACATCCAGAATATCCGCTCCATCTGCTATCATTTCCTCCACATGCTTCAGTGCATTATCCTGTTGATTCCATTTTCCCCCATCGGAAAAGGAATCCGGGGTTACATTCAAGATTCCCATAATATATGTGTGATGCTTTGTATCAAATTCTTTTGCTCCTATTCTCATTTTCTACCATCCTATCCGCTTATTCTTCTTTTCTTCACTCCAGTTGCATTCCTTTTCTGCCTCGCATGCAAAGCAGGGCCGAGAAAGCTTATCTGCATCATACAGTATTTCTGCCAGTTCCCCGGCTTCCGTTCCTTTCCGGTGTCCACGAATTGCCCTTATGATATATGTTCGTTCCTGCTCATCAAAGCCACTTGCTTTCAAAATATCTTCGGCAATCTCTGCACTTGAAACTTCATGCGGAATTTTCTGTTCATACTGCTTCCATTTTCCTATATCATGTAGGAGTGCTGCTGCATAAATCAGTTCTTTTTCTACCTGATACCCCCGTTCCAGTTTCAGAATATATGCAAGCCTTGCCACATCCAGAAAATGGGGCACATCATGTTTACAGAAAATCCGCTCTTTTTCGCACTTCTTATTCTCCTTTAAATTTTGAATATAAAACGGATGTGTAAAGATACGCCACACCCGTTCCATTTTTCCCAGTTCTGTTTCTCTTCTGGTCTTATCCATAGTTCCTTCTACTCCTGTACCATGCGGAAAAACATATTTTGAAGCCGCTCATTTTCTTCAAACACACCGCGCACCGCCACACTCACGGTTTTACTGCCCGGTTTCTTAATGCCCCTCATTGTCATACACATATGTTCCGCCTCCAGCAGAACCATTACACCCTTCGGTGCAAGATACTGCATCAGTGCCTCTGCAATTTCCACAGTCATTTTTTCCTGAATCTGTAAACGTTTTGCATACACTTCTACGGTACGTGCCAGCTTACTTAAGCCCACCACCTTGCCATCTGGAATATAAGCAATGTGTGCTTTTCCGTAAAACGGCATCATATGATGTTCGCACATGGAATAAAACGTGATATCCTTTTCCACTACCATTTCTGTATTTTCTGCGGTAAAAGTTTTTTGTAAATGTGTCTCGGCTGACGCATCCATTCCTCCACAAATTTCTTCATACATACGTGCAATCCGCTCAGGAGTTTCCAACAATCCCTCCCGATTCGGATTCTCTCCGATTCCTTCTAACAACAGTCTGACTGCCTGCTTCACTTTTTCTCTGTCAACCATAATCTTTTCCTTCTTCTTTCTCTATACCCCTGTCTGTCTTTTGTCACATTCTCCATCTGTCACTTTCTATTTCTCCAGACGAATAACTTCCCCAAGATACGAAAGGGAACCAAATACAAGGACTGCCTGTCCGTCTTTTGCACTTTTTTTCGCCTTTCTCAGTGCTTTTTCCACACTTTCGCAATCTTCCGCGCTTATTCCTTGTGCCTTCAGCGCTCTTGCCAGTTCTCTTCGGTCAAGAGTCCGATCTTTGTTTGGTAAATCGATGGTGTACACATATTCCAGGTAAGGCTGCATAATTTCTATAATTGTCTTGTATGCTTTATCCTTGAAAACACCCATCACTCCGATTATCGGCCTGCCTTGTAAATATGTTTGGATATTCTCTGCTAATCTCCGCGTGGCATCCTCGTTATGTGCACCATCAACGATTACCAGTGGGGAGGTTTCCAAAACCTGAAACCTTCCCGGCCATACGGTTCTTCGCATGCCCTGATAAATCGCTTCATCCGGAATAGACACATTTTGATTTCTTAAGGCACGAATTACTTCCAATGCTGTAATCGCATTTTCTATCTGATTTCTTCCTGTAAGTTGTATCTCTACATCCCGGAACTCTTTGTAAGAAAAGATCTGGCTTCCAAGTTCTTCCTTTTGAACAACTACCTGTTTCTTATTTGCAAACCAAAGAGGTATGTTCTTTTCATCTGCCTTTTGCTGTAAAATCTTACGCACTTCTTCTGTTTGAGGATAAGAGACTGCCACGGATTCCGCTTTTAAGATTCCAGCTTTTTCTTCAGCAATTTCAGCAAGGGTATTGCCAAGCACCGCCATATGGTCCATACTGATTGACGCAAATACACAGACTTTCGTATTCTTTACAATATTAGTAGCATCCAGCCGTCCTCCAAGTCCGGTTTCCAGTACTACATAATCACAATTTTCTCTTGCAAAATATACAAATGCAATCGCTGTTTCTATTTCAAATACTGTTGGATACGGCATTCCTTTCATCTGCATCCGTTCGGCTGCCCATTTCACTTCTTCTACAATCGGTAACAGTACTTCTTTTGGCATATATACCCCATCAATCTGAAAACGTTCCAGATATTCCATAATCGTAGGTGAAATATATCTTCCAACTTTCCATCCTGCGCACTGAAGTACAGTAGATACATAGGCAAGAATGGAGCCTTTGCCATTGGTTCCTGCAATATGAATGACCTGCAGTTCATTCTGGGGATTGCCAAGTTCTTCCATCAAATGTCTTATACTTTCCAAGCCAAGTACACTTCCGTATTTCGACACATGTTCCAAATATACCCTTGCTTCTTCGTATAACATATTTTTTCCCTTCTACCTCTAAAAATACTACTGTTTTTTATTGTAGCACAGTTCTGCTGTGAAAAAAAGAGTGAATGTAAAACAGCTCCCGCTTAATGTGGGAGCTGCCTGAATTCTCTTTTACCATGCAAACTTCTTTTCAAAGTAAGCTTTCAAATCTTCAATTTTGATTCTTTCCTGTTCCATTGTATCACGGTCACGGACAGTTACTGCACCATCTTCTTCTGATTCAAAATCGTACGTGATACAGAATGGAGTACCGATTTCATCCTGACGACGGTATCTCTTACCAATATTTCCTCTGTCATCAAATTCACAGTTGTAGTACTTGCTGAGTTCTGCGTAAATTTTCTCTGCACCTGCATTTAACTTCTTTGAAAGCGGAAGCACACCAATCTTAACCGGCGCAAGCTGAGGATGGAAGTGAAGCACAGTACGCATATCTCCGCCTTCCAGTTCTTCCTCATCATAAGCTCCACAAAGGAATGCAAGAACCACACGGTCCGCTCCAAGAGATGGCTCAATAACATAAGGAACATATTTTTCCTGTGTCTCATCATCAAAGTAAGTCATATCCTGCTTTGACACTTCTTGATGCTGTGAAAGGTCATAATCTGTTCTGTCTGCGATTCCCCAAAGTTCGCCCCATCCAAATGGGAATAAAAATTCGATATCTGTTGTCGCCTTACTGTAGAAGCACAATTCTTCCGGTGAATGGTCACGGGCACGCATCTCGTCTTCTTTCATACCAAGGGATAATAACCAGTCTAAACAGAACTTCTTCCAGTATGCAAACCAGTCTAAATCTGTTCCCGGCTTGCAGAAGAATTCCAGTTCCATCTGCTCAAATTCACGGGTACGGAATGTAAAGTTACCCGGCGTAATCTCATTACGGAAAGATTTACCAATCTGTCCGATACCAAACGGAACTTTCTTTCTTGAAGTACGCTGTACATTCTTAAAGTTTACGAAAATTCCCTGTGCCGTTTCCGGTCTTAAATAAACCACATTCTTTGCATCTTCTGTAACTCCCTGGAATGTCTTAAACATCAGGTTAAACTCACGAATCTCAGTAAAATTATGTTTCCCACAGCTTGGACACGGTACCTCATGTTCTTTGATAAAGTTCTCCATCTTTTCATGTGACCATGCATCTACACTGTCATCAAGCTGGATTCCATGCTGTGCTGCATAATCTTCAATCATCTTATCTGCACGGAAACGTTCATGACATTCTTTACAATCCATAAGTGGGTCACTAAATCCTCCCAAATGTCCGGAAGCCACCCATGTCTGTGGATTCATCAGAATTGCACAATCCACACCTACGTTATAAGGACTCTCTTGAATGAATTTTTTCCACCATGCTTTTTTTACATTATTCTTCAGCTCTACCCCAAGATTCCCATAATCCCATGTATTGGCAAGACCACCATAGATTTCAGACCCCGGATACACGAACCCTCTGCTCTTCGCCAATGCTACTATCTTATCCATTGTCTTCTCTACCATAATACCAATCCTCCCATTCTTTCCGACGGTACCCCTACACTTGTCCCGTCTAATTTGTTTTATTATACCGACTGCTTATGTATTTTGCAAGTCCTTTACCGTTTTTGATAAGGCATTGCTGCTGTTTTTGTTGTTTCCCTAACAAAGTTCTGTCAACTGTTTCAGGATATCCAGGGATTTAAAATGTTTTTCCACATACGCATCCCGGTATCGTTCCATCACTCTTGTAAATTCGTTCAGCACTTCCGCACTCAATTCAAAAGTATAAAGCTTTTCCACGGGAGAGGCTATAACATACTGCATGGCATATAATGTCGATGTATGAAGTACCTGTCCGTCTATGATCCCACGTCCACATTCATCGCAAATCAGTCCACCGTTTTTCACACTGAATACACAAGGGCGGTCCTTTACACCGCATTTTACACATTGGAACACTTGTGGTCCTTCTCCGTTTATACTGACTGCTTTCAGCTCAAAAATATTTTTTACCAGTACAAGAGAAATTCTGCGGCTGGTAAGTGCTCTCATTGTCTGGAACAACAATTTCAGCATTTCCCGCTCATCATTCCCTTCTTTTGTATAATAATCGGCAAATTCCAGAAAATAGAATCCATAATATGCTGCTTCCACATCCGTCCTGAGTTCCGCAAAATAATGCGAAATATCTGCCGAGTGAATTGTGTAAGAACTTCTCCCCTCATAAAGTGAGAACTCTCCAAATGCACACGGGGTTGTCACACCTGCCAGGTGACTCTGTGGCCTTCTGGCACCTTTTGCAAATGCTGACAACTTTCCTCTTTCTTTTGTCAATATAACAATTCTTTTGTCATACTCTCCGATAGGTGCTGCCTGCAGCACCATCCCGGTCACAGTGATTAGCTGGCTCACTTTTTCGGTCCTCGTATTTCTCCATAATATTCTGGCAAGTCTCAATTCCTTTGTAATAAAGATAATCTTCCACTTTCCCTGTCTCGGCAAACTGCTCCCAGTATGCTTGTTTCATATGGTTCACCCACCTTTTCTTCTGCATATATCTTCTGCTTTTTTATTGCATTTCTATGTTAAGAATTAGGGTGTCCAAAGCGCACGGTCCTATACTGGATAATATCTGCCAGTAAATTTTACGAAAGATGCCTTGACTTTTAAAATTCGTCATCTTCCCGGTATCCGAAGTTCTTAATCATAAAATCACTGTCTCTCCAGTCCTTCTTTACCTTGACCCAGAGCTGTAAATTTACCTTGCAGTCCAGTAGACGCTCGATTTCATAACGGGCGGTGCTTCCGATTTTCTTCAGCATCGCTCCCTGCTTTCCGATAATGATTCCTTTATGGGAGTCTCGCTCACAAATAATCGTTGCTTCGATATCTATCACATTTTTGCGTGCTTTCATACGTTCAATAGACACTGCAATTCCATGTGGAATTTCATCGTTCAATGCATGCAATGCTTTTTCACGGATAATTTCCGCTACAATCTGGCGTTCCGGCTGGTCTGTAATTGTATCCTCATCATAGAACTGCGGTCCATACGGCAGATATTTCATAATCACTTTCAAGAGTTCATCTGTATTGTTTCCTGTCTTTGCAGAAACCGGAACAATATCAGCGAACTCGTAAGCTTCACTGTATTTCAGAATGCATGGCAGAATATCCTCCCGCTTTACGGTATCCTCTTTGTTGATTACAAGCACCACCGGTGTTTTTACCTTCTTAAGCTGATTGATAATGTGCTGCTCTCCTGCTCCGATAAAGGTGCTCGGCTCCACCAGCCACAATACCACATCCACTTCATTCAAGGTACGTTCTGCCACATTTACCATATATTCACCCAGCTTATTCTTTGCCTTATGAATGCCCGGTGTATCAACAAACACAACCTGTCCTTCTTCTGTGGTAAGAACTGTCTGAATCCGGTTTCGTGTTGTCTGCGGCTTATTTGATGTAATCGCAATCTTCTGTCCGATTAAATAGTTCATCAATGTAGATTTTCCCACATTTGGTCTTCCTATCAAAGTTACAAATCCTGATTTAAAGTCTGCTTTCATTCTCTCCCTCATATTCTTTCTTATGCCTGGAATCATTGACTGTCCGAAATCATTGGCCGGTCAAAAAATGCTGACGCAGCCAACACCGGACTAGAACAACGCAGTTACTTCTCCAAACACATCTTTCTCTTCATCAATCTTTTCTTCATTTCCTATTACGCAAATCTGGTTGCACTTCAGAACTGCCTCTGTAATCGCTGCCAGATTACGAATATCTTCCTGGGTTGCCCCAAGAATCTGCATCCGTTCTTCCCGAATCATCTCTTCCGTCAGATGATTCATGTAAAGATTCATAGAACGGTCACCTTTGGCCGCCGGAGTCATTGGCTGGTCAATATTGCTGATTGTACCAATAATATATTTTGTCATATCACGTTCACTGACGGTAAAGTTCTTCAAGTATTCAGGAACTCCAGCATATACATCCAGTGTTTTCTTCAGATTCGGGTCACGATAAGATACAAAATATCCTTCTCCAATCCGGTTGAAATTCGACATACATCCATAAGCACCGCCCTTCACACGAATATTGTTCCATAGATATTCATAGCTCATAATTACCTTCAGTATCTGAAGTGCTCCATGATATTCTTTACCTGCATCCATGAAATTCCCGGCCTGTGCCACAAACTGCACTTTAGATGAAGTCTGGAATCCTTCATTCATCTTTTCACAATAAATCACACATCTATGTTCTTCCTTCTGCTCTTCATACAAGCCTTCATGCACCTTGGCAAGTTCTGCTTCCAGTCCGTTAAGTCCTTCTTGGGTTGCGGTATAACTAACCATCATATTGCCTTTGTTGAAAATCATCTGTGCAAGTTTCTTCAAGTTTTCTATTAAAGTTTCCTTTTCATTTTCAAAATTATCATTTAATTTACTCAAAAATCTATAATACTCTACACCCGAAGTCAGTTCTTTGAATTTTGAAATCGGAGAGCAGTAAGACATTGCCCGCATAGCCGCAACAACGTGTCCGGATGATAAAAACTTCATCTGTAATCTAGATACATTCATTGCAATGATTTCTTTCAGACGCTTCTCATCATCTAACTTAGAAGTTGTCAGAATCTCCATCATCATCTGAAGTGCAAATGGAATCTTGTCATAGAGAGCCTTGGTCTTTATTTCAAATGTTGCGCGGAACGCTTTTTCTTTTGCCTTCGTCACATCTGTATAAAGTTCCAAAGAAGTTCCGATTCCCCCTGTATGCACGTTGATTTCATTAAAAAGCTCACTGTATTCATAGTGTTCCGTATCAATAATTCCAAGCACTGCCTGTAACACACCTGCATATGGAAGTAGTTCTTCCGGAATTCCAGACAAATCAAACATCAATTCCAGATAACCGATTCCATTAGTCTCAATTTCATGGAATACCACCGGCACACCTGCAAGTGTCAGTTCTTCATTATAAATCGGTGCAATCTCTGTGGAAATATCTTTTCTTTCCAGCATTGGAATCTTCTCAATATCTTCCGGTGCGGACGGTTCTTCCTGATAGGCTTCCAGCTTTGCAGTATTTTCTACAAGTGCGCGAACCTCTTCTTTACTTAAAGATTCCTTATATGCCTGCAATTTTTCTTTCAATTCCGCATCCAGTTTTGCAGTCAGTCCTCTTTCTGGAACAACCACTACAATAGTGCCATGTGTATTATCTAACAAATATTTCTGAATCAGATTTTCAAAATATCTACCATTTATCTGTTCTTTAAGAAACGAAAAGGTTTCTAATGATTCTACATGCATAAATGGCTGCATTTCATCGTAAAGCCAACTGTCAAACATCTGCAATCCATAGATTAGTCCTTTCGGATATCCACCGAAATCAGCTTCTCTGTACCGGAATTCATTGTAATTAATTCCGGCTTCCAATGCTTTCTTATCGATTCCATTTTCCACGATTCCACGTAAGGTAGATTCAATCACTTCTACAAACGCTTCTTTCTGCTCCGCATTGGCATTCTTCGCAACAATCGAAAAGATTGGCTGATAGGTAGAGCTGTCATAAGAGCCGGAAATATCGTTTCCGATTCCTGCGTCCATGAGTGCTTTCTTCAGTGGAGCTCCCGGTGCAGATAAAAGTGCGTAATCCAGAATGTCAAAGGCAAGACAAAGTTCCTTGTCCAGACTGGTTCCCACTACTTTGTTATAAGCAAGATATGTGTTATCTTCTTCCGGTTCACTGGTAGAAACCGAGTATTTTGCGAAAATCTCGTGCATGTTATCAAATGGCTGTTGGAATCCTATTTCCGAATGTACTTCTTTGGTATCATATTTGCACAAATATTCTTCATCCAGCCATTTTAATTTTTCTTCCATATCCATATTACCATACAGATAAATATAACTGTTTGATGGGTGGTAATAAGTACGATGGAATTCCAGATAATCTTCATAAGAAAGTTCCGGGATTACATCCGGGTCTCCGCCTGACTCATTAGCATAAGTTGTATCCGGAAACAGGGAATTCAGAATCATTCTGTCCAGAACACCGTCCGGGGATGAAAATGCCCCCTTCATCTCATTGTAGACCACACCATTGTAAGTCAGTTCTCCGTCTTCCTCATCGAGATGGTAGCTCCATCCTTCTTGACGGAAAATTTCTTCGTGCTTATAAATATTCGGATGGAAAACTGCATCCATATACACATCCATCAAATTTTGGAAATCCTTGTCATTGCAGCTTGCAACCGGATACACGGTCTTATCCGGGTAAGTCATGGCATTTAAAAACGTATTCAGAGAACCCTTTACCAGTTCCACAAATGGGTCTTTTGCCGGAAACTTATCGGAACCGCAAAGCACCGTATGTTCTATAATATGAGGAACTCCGGTACTGTTATCTACGGGTGTCCGAAATCCGATTGTAAATACTTTATTCTCATCCTCGTTTGAAACCAGCAGAATTCTTGCGCCACTCTTCTTGTGTTTCAGCAAAATCCCTTCTGATTGCAAATCTTTTAATTCTTTCTGCAACATCACTTCGTATGCATCAAGCTTCATCAAATTCATTCGCAGTTTCCTCCAAATCATGTTCAATCTCGTAATTTATATTTTACACTTGATTTGCATTTGATACAAGTAGCAACTCAAAAAGGTGCATCTGGCGTTCACACGCACAATATTGAAAAAAGACAGACCGCATTTTCGCAATCTGCCTTTGAAATAATCCTATATGAATTCTAAAATAATATACCATCGAATTATGCGTTATGAAATCTTGATAAGAAATCTTTTGTCTCCTGACGCTGAGGATTTCCAAACACTTGGCTTGGAGAGCCCTGTTCGCAGATAACCCCTTCTTTCATATAAACAACACGGCTACTGACATCACGAGCGAAAGCCATTTCGTGGGTTACAACAAGCATGGTCATTCCTTCTTTTGCTAATGCCTGCATAACGTTTAAAACTTCTCCCACCATTTCCGGATCCAGTGCCGATGTAGGTTCATCAAACAGCAGTACCTCCGGATGCATGGCAAGTGCTCTGGCAATCGCAACACGCTGCTTTTGTCCACCAGATATCTGCTTTGGTCTGGCATTGATATATGGAGCCATTCCAACCTTCTGAAGATAGTACATAGCTGTTTTTCTTGCTTCTTCTTTGCTCTTTTTCAGGACTCTTATTTGTCCAACCACACAGTTTTCCAATACCGTCATATTATTAAATAGATTAAAGGACTGAAATACCATTCCGACATGAGAACGGTACTCTGGTACATCTACCCTGTGTCCCGTTACATCACTTCCATGATAAAGCACTTCGCCTGATGTGGGTGTCTCCAGTAAATTAATACACCGGAGCAGCGTAGACTTTCCGGAACCGGAAGCACCAATAACAGAGATGACATCTCCCTTTTCTACTGTAAAATCAATATCTTTCAGTACTACATTACTTCCAAATGCCTTGGACAAATGGTTGATTTGCAGAATCGCTTCTCCCATACTAGTTCTCCCCCTTTCCGTCATACTCTCTACTGTTTTCTTCAAAAATATTTCCTCTGTTCGGATGACTGTATGTACCTGCTGCCATCACAAGCTGATCATCCTGTACCAGTTCATAGCTGTCAGAACCATCCATCTTCTTCTCCAGTGCACGGAGTAAGAAGGATGCAATCAGTGTCAGGCAAAGATATCCAATCATTTCAATCGTTGCTGATGGGAAGTTCATATTATTTACACCAATGATATTTCTATGCTGTGCAAAGAAATCCATAAATCCGATAACGAACATAACGGAAGTATCCTTGATATTGATAATAAAGTTATTGCCAATCTGCGGAATGATGTTACGGATTGCCTGCGGTAACACTACATATAACATGGTCTGAACATGTGTCATACCGATTGCCTTGGCACCTTCTGTCTGACCGGAATCTACTGACATGATTCCTCCACGGACAGATTCTGCCATGTAGGCGCCTGTATTAATCGATACAACGATAATTGCTGCGATCCACATTCCGCTGTAGCCCTTGAATTGCATCTGTGCATCTGTGAAATACGGTAAACCAAAGTAGATGAAAGTTGCCTGAAGCACCATAGGTGTCCCTCGGAATACTTCTACATAGATTCGAATAATCACACGAATCAGTTTCAGGAAAAACCGTTTCACAATATTATCCTGCTTTGAATATGGAATGGTATTTAAGATTCCACATGCCAGTCCGATAATACACCCGATTACAGTTGCCACAATTGCAAGAATCAAGGTATTACGAACACCTGTCAGATAAGCGGAAGAATAATTCGTCCAAAGCTTAGCCACATCATCCGTTAATTTTATCAATTTATCCATTTCCGTATAATTCCTTCCCTAATCACACAATTAAACTTCTGGCTGGATAGAAATTGCTTTGTCCATTAATTTGTTAAATTCGTCTTCTCCCATACCAGATAATACATCATTGATTGCTTTCTGTAATTCACTGTTACCCTGTTTTACAGAAACACCAATATTTACATTCTCTGCACGTTCTGCATCATCAGCAAACTGGAAATCTCCATCTGTGCCAGAGAAATTAAGAACAACTAAATTAGAATTCTTAGCTGCGGCTGCGGTAGCTGTCGGCAGGTCTGTACAAACAAAATCAACGGTTCCGCTTTCCAATGCCATAATCATAGCCGGTGCTGTTTCAGCAGCTGCCTGAATATTTGTGCCTTCAATCTGTGGCAGACATGAGTTATACCAGATTGTACCTGTCTGTGCTGTACAGTTACCTTTTAAATCCTGAATTGACTTTGCACTTGCATTGTCACTTGTCTTTGTAGTAAGACAAACAATTGTTGCATAGTAATATGGACCTGCCATATCAACTTCTGCCATACGTTCTGCTGTCATAGACTGACCCGCAATGGCAACATCAATCTGTCCTGCATTTAAAGCCGGTGTAAGTCCGCCCCACTCTAATGCCATAATTTCCAGTTCCCATCCATATTTTTCACAAATCTGTTTTGCAATCATAACATCGTATCCGTTTGCATAAGAACCCGGATTGTTTGCAATCGGAACGGCTCCATTGTCATCATTAAGCTGTGTCCAGTTGTATGGTGCATACTGGCATTCCATTCCAACTGTCAAGACTCCATCTTCTGTTCCGGGAATACTGAGTTCATTCTCTGTCTTTGTCTCAGTATCTGTCTTTGTGTCCTCTGTGTTGGAGTTTCCTCCTCCGCAAGCTGTTAAACTTACTGTCATTGCGAGTGTAAGAAATACACCCATTGCTTTTCTCATTTTCATAATGTTTCTCCCTTTCTTTTTATTTTCTGGATACGGGTAATTCATTTGAAACTAAAAAAAACCGCTTTGCAAGCGGTTTAAAATTGTTCATTGCTAAAATTTCATTCATAAATATAAATAAAAATTAACAGTCAACGATAGCGCTTCACAAATTCCTCTGTGACAGTCCGGCAGATATTCTCTGACGACCCAGTTGTAGAAATGCAGGCCACCTCTACAACTTCGGCGGTCTTCCCTTTCTCACCAAGCGGCTGCCTGGCCTTTACTAAGTGATACTCATGTGTACCGCGCCTCTATCCAGTGATTCAATTGGCTTTATCCTACCACGCAAAAAGGATGCCGTCAACCTTTTTACATAAAAAAGTAAAAAAGATTGATGCCGTCCATCCTTTTCTCATTTTATTTTACACTATATTCTGTGTCAATCAGTTTGATTTTTCCGCTCTCCAGACAATGCACAAAATTCTGCACAATGTTCGGATCAAATTGTGTACCTGCTCCTTCAAGTAGTCTTCGCTTTGCCTCTTCGACTGAAATTGCCTCTTTATAACATCTCTTTGAAGTCATAGCATCAAAACAATCCGCGATGCACAGAATACGCGCTGTCACAGGAATATCTTCACCGGCAATTCTACGTGGATAACCTTTGCCATCATATCGCTCGTGGTGTCCGATAACAGCCGGAATAACATAATCCAGGGAAGGCAGATGACGTATAATATCTATGGAAGCCTCTACGTGACCTTTAATAACCTCGTACTCTTCATCAGTAAGTTTTCCTGGCTTATTCAAAATACTCTCAGGTATTCCAATCTTCCCAACATCATGAAGCAGTGCTGCCTGTCGAATGATTTCAATTATATCATTATGTAATCCAATGTATTCTGCCAGACTGGTCGCATAATATGCCACATTATTCGAATGGCTAAAGGTATAATGATCTTTTGCATCTATTGCTGCCGTGAGTGCATAAATCGTCGCCTCATATTCCTGATAAATGTCTGCTCTGTCAATATTATTTTCTCTTTCACTGTTATTTCGAAAAACAGTATCAAACACCTGAATTCCATTCTTCCCACTATGTTTTACATGATAAACAGCCAAATCAACCGCTTCTATCAGTTCTTTCATTGTTTTTACCGCATATGGAGTCGCACTAATCCCGGCACTTACTGTTACTGCCTTTAACTTTACATCTGTATCGCGGCTATTCATGTCATAAATCTGTCTGGAAATAGATTCTACCAGATTTCTTGCTGAATAAATGTCATATCCGGGAAGTAAGATTGCAAATTCTTTCCCACTGTATCGTGCGGTATATCCGCAATCTCCAACACTGCTCCGGATAATATCCGCAATACGTTTCAGGCATCTGTCTCCTTCCTTAATCCCATACAACTGATTATATAATTTAAAATCATCAACATTGATAATCGCAAGTGCGATTGATGCATCATTATTTTCCTCAAATTCCTGGGACAATACTTCATAAAAATATTTACGGTTCAAGAGACCTGTCATCTCATCCGTCCTTGCTTCAATACATGCCTGCTCATATAAGCTTGCATTTTTCATGGCTATTGATGCAACTGCCGAGATCGAGGACATCTGCTGCAATTCATCATACATAATATGTTTTCTTCCATGTGTTGAAGAGATTAAAACAATTCCCGTCAAATTCAACCCATCTTTCAATCCCAGACAGCAACATATTCCCATCTTATCCAGCTGATGCTTTTCACTTTCCCACATCGACTTAAATTCTACTGTATAACGGAATTCCCGATATACGAGTGGTTCTTCATTTTCAGCAAGCCAGAGTACCAACGGATTCTCTGCTTCCAGTGAAAAGGTCAGATCATTCAGAGGTTTGTCACTATATACTCCCTTGTATGGTTGTCCCGGAGACTCTTGCATACAAATATAAATGTTCCCTGCATCCATCACTTCTTTTATGACACGAATCGTTTCATCCATAATTATCTGCAAATCCAGAGTCTTCGAAACCGCTGAGTTATATTCCTTAATTTTCTCTGCCTGATGCAATTCTTCTTTTACAAACACGTTGTTTACAAGAATTTTCCATAAATAAGTAAAAGAAGCATAAATTATTAAAAAAACAAGAGCCAGAATTAAAGAATACACGGATGAATCCGCAGAGATATATGGACTTATATCATTACGACAATATGGCGTAATATTTAAAAATGCCACAACCGAAAAAAGCAATCCTATCCCATAGCAAAGACTGGATGAGGCCAGCATCTGTAATTGGAATAAACGTCTTCTTATCAGTGCATAAAACAGTAAAAAAACATTAAAAAGTCCACTTAAAATGTCAATCGGAAACCCCTCAAATAAAGGAATACCTAGTAACATATTTCCCACAAACAACAACAGGATTCCCGCCACTATCGGTTCATACTGATGCTTCATATGTGGATTGCCTTTACAGATTTTTATCAGAATGCGAAACAGGTGTAGCAGAAAAACAGCTGCAACAGCAAAAAATACCACAACCGGTAATTGCACATCATACACAAAAGTAGGCACACCATTTTTTTCTACCAAATCAGGATATTTTAACAATTTTCCACTGACAACATTAATAAAAAAACATGTCAGCATAATGATTAGATAAATTCTCCCGGGTACGTATTCTGTAATGCCACCGAAATTTAAAATAAAACAATAATATGCATATGGTAATAAAAGAATGCCCAACAATGACACCTGAAACCAAAAGACGTAATTCGGCCACATCTCTGCACGCATAAAAAGTGAACCACCTGTCCACAAAATCAAACCAATCAGCACAAGCAAAAAGCTATTAACCAGTTTATTTCTCTTTGCTGTAAGAAACATCAACAACATGAAGCCATAACACAACATGGCAATCATTGAAATATATCCATATGTACCCATATAACCCTCTTATCTTCTTTATCTCATTGAGCCGATACATTCCTGTATCTCTAACAGTTCCTTTAATTCATAATATGTCGGACTCATCTGATGCGGTTTTTTTCCTTTCTTTTCCTCATATGCACGGAAAGTACCACAACGTAGAATCGTAACCTTTAGCGGATCCATCCCCAATATTTTCTTCAAATCCCTATAATCCTGATCAATATATTTAAAATAAGTACTTAATAACTCTTTCAAAATATTCGTACTCATCGCCTGTTTATAAAGTGCGTCTCTTTCCAGTTCTACATACATATGCAGATACGGTCTGTTCTGCTCATTGTATTCTTTTGCAAGCGTCCAATCACAAATCGGAAGTTCTGACAATTCAATAACATTTTTCACTCCATTTTCCGAAATTCTTGTAAATCCCGCAATATCAATAATCCATGGCACCCGGTCCACATACTCAAACCTTGGAATGCTGGTTTCATCCTCCCTGCTTTCCAGACCCACGCAGCGATACATGTCACCACAACGATATCTGGCAAATGCACCGCCTTTAAGTATCGTGAATACCAATTCATATTTTTCCCCCGGCCGTACCTCATCCATCAGATAAGTCGGTGGGATATAAGAAGGATCTTCGTGATTTTTCAACATATCCGCTTCTGTAATAAATTCATAAAAAGCAGTATCGGGGAAGAAGTACATACCATTCCGTGTCCACGTTTCTGTCCCCATAATAGACGGCTCCGTACCTGCGAATAATTCCATAGGACGGATTCCCCAAAGTTCTTCCAAATCGTTCTTATAGCACTGATTGTCCGTTCCGGCTACCATAAATCCTTTCAAATGAAACAAATCTTTAGGAAGTAATGCTCTGTTTTCCTTTTTACAGCGGTATTTTGCCTTTGCCATACGAAGAAGCATATGTGGTTTACATTTTACCAGATCCTTCCATTTGATTCCGCCACCGGAACTTGTCATAGCAGACAAACTCTGGCTGACAGCATATGCCACACTTCCAAGTCCAAAGAAAAAGCCCAAATCCTTCTTCATTGCCATCTTAAAGCCCAGTTTATTACGTTCACTGAAACTCATATTGACCGCATCCTTTACTGCCGGCAAAAACTCAATATCAATATCTTCGCTTAGGGCCAGCGGAAAAAGTCCCGTTGCATAAGGGAGCGGTGCTAGGCCGTAAAGAAATTTATCGGTGGATGCCACATCAAACTTTCCTTTTTCCCTGCTGGTTGATAAAATCAGACATGCGACTACATTATTCCGGTAGGTATCAAGCATACTTCTGGTATAAGGTGCCACCTTAATCGGATGTTTTCCGCCCTCCCAGGTTGTCTGTATCCAGATAATAGGATTTCCAGGAAGCATCTGGGGCTGCTTCGTCAACAAAATATCTGCGTAATTCTCATATTCTGTAAGCGAAACCATCTTACGAAATTCATCTAAATTCTGTGGATATTTTCCCTTCAAAATTGACTGACCCAGTCCGCTGTGACTCCACAGTTTAATCTGTTCCTCCATCAGACGCTTTTGAATTTTCATATATCCATCCATAGATAAATCCAAAAATCCACAATATTGCTGCCAAATTTCCTCATATTGTTGTTTCTTTAACTTTTCCTTCAAATTCATTTCTTCACCTCAGGTTATCTCTTGTCCTTCGTATAATGTGATAAACACTCCTGAATACTCTTCCTGTTGGGAAATAAAAAAGGTGTCTTCTTCTTATATTCAAGATAGTTCGAAAACGTATGAGGAAATGTCCACATATCCTGCAAAATAACATAAATAAAATTCCAAGCAATCATACTAAGGAAATACCCGCCGCCACTCACACTGCCTGTTATTCCCCATAAGCATAGGTACGCACCAGCAAACCACAATACTCCGGGGTGTCGGCACAAGCTATAAACGCCTCCTGTATAAGCCAATCGTATCGTATTTTCTTTACAATATGTTTCCTCGAATGGAAGCGCAAAAAACAAAGTATAGATGAGTAACAAGAAAAACCCGGCTGCTCCTATGGCAAACAGGATTACAATAACCGGGCAAAACGCTCTCTGTCTTCCAAACAGTTTCATTGCCCATATTACTGAAATTACTTCTAAAATACTTCCCAATGCAAAAAATTTTTGCAAAAAACCATTCTTCATCACAATACTGTTTACATCATACAAAAAGTAAAGCAGAAAACCCGCGGTTCCTAAAAGAACTGCTTCCATTTCACAATCTCCGTTCTTCTCAAGCCATAACTACTTAAATTATAATAATTAACAAGCCAAAAATCAAGCAATAAAAGCTCCACCAGATGGAAGATTCTAGAAATTATCTTCACATCTGGTGGAGCTCATAATTATTTCCTACCTATTCTTCTCCGTACAGAGCAATAAGTTTCTTAAGATATTCATATCTTTCTTTAGCTTCTGATTCATTCTGAGCAAACAATTTGTCTGCTTTTTCAGGATTTGAACGAACCAATGCATTGTAACGAACTTCTCCATTTAAGAAATCTTTGTAGTTCTCTAATTTTGGTTCTTTGCTGTCAAGTGTAAACTTGTTACCTTCAGCAGCCGGATTGTAACGGAAGTTATTCCAATATCCACATTCTACAGCCAGTGCTTCTTCTGTCTGAGCTTTGCTCATACCTTTCTTAATACCGTGGTTGATACATGGTGCATAAGCAATAATCAGGGATGGTCCCGGATAAGCTTCTGCTTCTGCAATCGCTTTTACAGTCTGATTAAAGTCAGCTCCCATTGCGATCTGTGCAACATATACATAACCATAGCTCATTGCGATACTTGCGAGGTCTTTCTTCTTCACTTCTTTACCGCCTGCTGCAAACTGGGCAACCGCACCAGTCTTAGTAGCCTTAGAAGACTGTCCACCTGTATTAGAATATACTTCTGTGTCAAATACCATAATGTTAATGTCTTTGCCACTTGCGAGTACGTGGTCTACACCACCAAATCCTATATCATAAGCCCATCCATCACCGCCGAAAATCCACTGTGACTTCTTAGCAAGAAAATCTTTCTGTTTTACGATAGCCTGGCATGTCGGACAATTACAGTTTTCGATTGCAGCAACTAATTTATCTGTAGCTGTTCCATTCGTAGCTCCGCTGTTAAATGTATCAAGCCATTCCTTTGCAGCCTCAATACCTTCTTCCGGACAGCATTTATCTTCAATAATCTGTTCTACCTTTTCTTTCAGACCACTCCTGATTGCTCTCTGCGCAAGAAGCATACCATATCCAAATTCAGCTGCATCTTCAAATAAAGAGTTAGACCATGCCGGCCCTCTGCCCTGTGCATTTGCCGTGTAAGGTGTAGATGGCGCTGAATTTCCCCAGATAGATGAGCATCCTGTTGCATTTGCAATGTACATTCTGTCACCGAATAACTGAGTAACCAGTTTCGCATATGGAGTTTCACCACAACCTGCACAAGCTCCTGAGAACTCGAGAAGTGGCTGTTTGAACTGGCTTCCTTTTACGGTATTTTCTTTAAATTTTGCAATTACATCTGCCTTTGGCTCTAATGCCTTGCCATAATCGAAGTATGCCTGCTCGCCTTGATTTTCTTCCATATTCGCCATAACAAGAGCTTTTTCACCCTTCTTACCAGGGCAGACATTGACACAAGATCCGCATCCTGTACAGTCATATGCAGAAATTGTCATGGTAAACTTCAGTTCCGGCATACCTGTCATCGGAAGTGTTCTCATTCCTTCCGGTGCGTTTGCTACTTCTTCTTCCGTCAGTGCTACCGGACGGATAACTGCATGCGGACATACATATGCGCAGCGGTTACACTGGATACAGTTTTCTTCTTTCCATACCGGAATGTCTACTGCAATACCACGTCTTTCGTATGCTGCTGTTCCAGAAGGTGTTGTACCATCTGCATAATCTACGAATGCTGATACAGGCAGGCTGTTTCCTTCCTGTGCATTTACTTTTGCCTGAATATTCTTAACGAAAGCTACTACTTCCGCTTTACCGCCATTCACTTCCGGTGTCTGTAAGCCCTCGTCCGTGCAGTTCTTCCAGCTTTCCGGTACTTCTACTTCTACTATCTGTTTTGCTCCGGCATCGATGGCATCATAGTTCATCTGAACAATCTTGTCACCTTTCTTACCGTAGGTTGCCTTTGCGGCTTTCTTCATCAAATCAATTGCTTCTTCTTCCGGAATAATATTTGCCAGCTTGAAGAATGCAGACTGGAGAACTGTATTAATACGTCCGCCAAGACCGATTTCTTTACCGATTCTGATACCATCAATTGTGTAGAACTTGATACCATGATTTGCAATGTATGATTTTACCTGTCCAGGAAGATGTGTATCCAGTTCTTCTGCATTCCATGAGCAGTTCAACAGGAAAGTGCCGCCATCTACCAGTTCCTGAACCATATTATACTTATGTACATAGGATGGATTGTGACATGCTACAAAGTTCGCTGTTCTAATTAAGTAAGTTGACTTAATTGGTTTCTTACCGAAACGAAGGTGTGACATAGTAACACCACCGGACTTCTTAGAGTCATAATCAAAGTAAGCCTGTGCATACAT
>ERZ825137.1560-NODE-1560-length-29147-cov-3.765399_pt1 | contig 29147 bp, 21 predicted proteins | sample MGYA00519873_ERZ825137 | MGnify/ENA primary metagenome ERZ825137 (study PRJEB31778, sample SAMEA3449190) | human gut metagenome | biome: human gut; feature: human-associated habitat; material: faeces | place: United Kingdom | collected 2010/2012 ...
CGATACGCTTTATGACTACAAAACGGCCTATTATCCGCAGGTCAAAAGCGACGAACGCCCCGTATCGGTCGAACGGTTGCCGGGCGGCGATTTGGCCGTCGATTTCGGCCGCGCTTCGTTCGGACAGTTGGTGCTGACCCTCGATGCGCAGCAGGCCGATACGATCATTGTCCGTATCGGCGAGGCGCTGCGCGACGGACGGCTCGACCGCAAGCCAGACGGAACGATCCGCTACCGTGAACACAAACTTGCGCTATTGCCGGGGCGCCATACTTACCGGATCAAAATCATGCCCGATACGCGCAACACGCGCAACACGCCGCCGTTGGCCGTTCCGATGCCGGAATACGTCGGCGAGGTGCTGCCGTTCCGCTACCTCGAGATCGAAGGATACAAGCACGATATCGCTCCTGCCGACATCGAACGGCAGACGGTACATTATCCGTTCAATGACTTTGCAGTGCATTTTACCAGTTCCGATACCGTGCTGAATCGGGTGTGGGAACTGTGCCGCTATTCGGTGAAGGCGACCTCTTTCGCCGGGATTTATGTCGACGGGGACCGCGAACGCATTCCCTATGAGGCCGACGCTTTGCTCAACCAATTGTGCCACTACTCGGTCGACCGTGAGTTTACCCTTGCACGCCGTTCGCACGAGTACCTGCTTAACCATGCCACCTGGCCGACCGAATGGATTTTGCAGTCGGTGCTGATCGCCTGGTACGATTATCTCTACACGGGCGATATCCGTTCGGCTGAGGCCAATTACTCGTTGCTGAAGCACAAAACGCTGTCGGCGCTCGAGGAAGAGGACGGACTGATTGTCGTGCTGAATAATCCGAAGGTCGATTCCGCACTGCGCGATTCGATCCGTCTGCCGCAGAACCAGAAACTGGACGACATCGTCGACTGGCCCCGCGGCGAGTTTACCTTCATGCCGAAAAATATCAGTCCCAACGTGTTCCACTATGCCAGCCTCGAGTTGATGGGCAAACTGGCGGGAGCTATGGGGAAAAAGGCCGACTCGGCGGCGTATGCGTCGCAGGCCGCCCGTACGGCAGCGAGCATCAATAAGTATTTTTTCGATAAAAAAAGCGGGCTTTACCGCGACGGAATCGGTACCGACCATGTCTCGGTTTACAGCAATATGTTCCCGATCGTATTTTCGCTCGCGCCGCCGCAGTACCAGCCCCGTATCGCCGATTATCTCGTTTCGCGCGGGATGGATTGCAGCGTTTACGCGGCACAGTTCCTGCTCGATGCGCTCTACGATACGGGTAAGGCCGATGCGGCGTTCAAACTGCTGACCGCGACCGATTTGCGGAGTTGGTACAACATGGTTCGCGCCGGTTCTACGATTACGATGGAGGCATGGGACATCCTTTTCAAATACAATCAGGATTGGAACCACATCTGGGGTGCGGTGCCGGCCAATGTCATTCCCCGGAAACTGATGGGAATCGAACCCGTCGAGCCGGGATTCCGCCGCGCCCGCATTAAACCGCAGCCGGGTCCGCTGCGTACGGCTTCGATTACGATGCCGACGATCCGCGGCGACGTCGGCGTCTCTTTCGACAACGCACCGGGGCGGTTCGTGCTCGAAGTGGCGATGCCGGTCAATATGGTGGGCGATGTCTACCTGCCGCTCTATTCGCAGGGACGTTTTACGCTGACGATGGACGGGAAGTCGTTGCCGGGCGTAAAGGCCGAGAACGGATTTGTCAAGGTGCCCGATGTCGGTTCCGGCAAACATGTTTTCGAATTGACCTTTGCTGCTGCCCGGTAGACTGCTGGCGAATCTTAGTCACATGTGAAATAGCCGTGCGGAGGAACATCCGCGAATCTCCGTGCGCGTACCGTTGCGGGGCGGGAAGAAAGTAAATAACGGGCATTCCGCTTCGTTAACCTCGTTCGGATCACTTCGGATTCAGAAATACCGGCTGCCCGACTGAGAAATTTAAGAAATTAAAATCAACCGACGAATGAAACCTATTCTGCTATCCCTGTTATTGTTATTTGCTGTGCCCGTGTGTGCGGCCCTGCCCCCCGTTTTTCCTGCGGAGGCGGTCGAAAAATCCCAGGCCGATCTGCGGACGACGACTTATCTTTCGCCTGTCCGGGTCATGTGGATTCAAAACGAAGAGCTGGTCGAGGGAGCGGACCATCTGCTCGCCAAGGGCAAGGGGCAGATGATCAATGCGCCTTATCCGCACTGCGTGATGACGAGCCGCGAGGGCAGGCGCCCGTCGCTGCTGCTCGATTTCGGACGGGAGATACAGGGTGGCGTTCAGATCGTGACAGCAGGCATTACGGGGCACAAGCCGGCCAGAGTGCGCGTCCGGCTGGGCGAGTCGGCCAGCGAGGCGATGTGCGAGATCACGCCCGAAAGCGGTGCGACGAACGACCATGCGATGCGCGACTATGTGATGTACCTGCCGTGGTACGGTGTGAGCGAAACCGGCAATTCGGGATTCCGTTTCGTGCGGATCGACCTGTTGGAAGACGATGTGGTGGTACCCGTACAGGAGATTCGCGCTAAATTTACCTACCGGGATATTCCTTACCTGGGCTCGTTCCGCTCGAGTGATCCGCGCCTCGACAGCATTTGGATGACGGGAGCTTATACCGTACACCTCAATATGCAGGATTACCTGTGGGACGGGATCAAGCGCGACCGGCTCGTTTGGATGGGGGATGCACATCCGGAGCTCTGTACGATGCTGGCGGTTTTCGGCGACAACGAGGTGATGAAAAAGACGCTTGACCAGGCCCGCGACCAGACGCCGCTGCCGGGTTGGATGAACGGTATTTGCGCCTATTCGCTCTGGTGGGCTTTGATCCATCACGATTATTATATGTATACCGGAGACCTCGACTACCTGCGCGAGCAGCAGTCTTATATGAATGCGCTGTTCGATATGGCGGCCGGCATGGTCGATGGGCAGGGGCGTGAGCACATGACCGGTGCGGGCCGCTTCCTCGACTGGCCGACCAGTCGCGACCGGAAGGCTGTCGATGCCGGATTGCATGCGCTGTTGCTGATGACTTTCGATGCCGGGATCCGGATGGCCGGTGCATTGGGCGATACGGCGTTGACTGCCAAATGTTCGTCGGCGGCGGAGCGGATGCGTAAAGTGACGCCTGATTACGCCACGACCAAACAGTCTGCAGCGCTGGCCGCTTTGGCCGGCCTTGTGCCTGCCCGGCAGGTGAACGAAGAGGTGCTTAAAAAGGGCGGGGTGGAAGGATTCTCAACTTTTTACGGCTATTATATGCTGCAGGCGAAGGCCAAAGCGGGCGATTATGCCGGTGCGATCGACAATATAGACACCTATTGGGGTGCGATGCTCGATCTGGGTGCGACCACTTTCTGGGAGGACTTCGATATCAAATGGCTCGACAATGCCGCACGTATCGACGAACTGGTGCCGGAAGGCAAAGTCGATGTGCACCGCAGTTACGGGGATTTCTGCTACAAAGGTTTCCGCCACAGCTTCTGCCATGGCTGGGCTTCGGGACCGACAGCGTGGCTGAGCGAGCATGTGCTCGGGATTTCGATCGTCGAACCGGGTTGCAAAGCGGTGCGCGTACGGCCTCACCTGGGCGACCTGCAATGGGCCGAAGGTACTTTTCCGACGCCGTACGGCGTGATCTCGGTGAGGCACGAACGGCAGGGGGACGGTACGGTGAAATCGAAAATTTCGGCACCCAAAGGGGTGAAAATCGTTCGTTGAAGCATGGACATCGGTTCCGTGGAGGCGTGCGGGCTTATGGAGTTGCGCGGGGGCGGTTTCCGGCGGTATGCGGAGTTGCGGGGCCTTGCCCTCAATCCGGACGAAGCGAATCGGTGATTTTGCCCAAAAATTACAGGGAGAATATCACAATTTGCAGGTGGCGGTTCCAAATAATGTGGTATATTTGTTCTGCTTCAACCGCTTCCGAGAGTAGTGGAAGGCGGTTGAAGCAGGCCCGTATTCGCTTTTTGCGTTGCCGGAGGGCGTTCCGGCGAATCCGTTTATCGCGCGGGATCACTTGTCCCGGAAGGCATTGGAGACGATCGGGCCAGAAGGTGTGAACTGAAAAACTACAGGTCCGTTGTTGCGGGGTATTTCCGTATCGCGAACTCCTTGCAGACGGCATAAATCTGACTGAACCGATGGAACAAATCTCGTTTTTGGCTTTTGACCTGGGAGCGACCAGCGGCCGCTCGATTCTGGGCACGCTTCGCGACGGCAAGTTGCAGATGAAGGAGCTGACCCGTTTCCCGAACCAGATTCTTGAACTGGGCGGACACTATTACTGGAATATCTTTTCGCTCTACGAACACCTCAAGGCCGGGATGATCGCCTGTGCGAAGGAGGGGGCGAAAATCACGTCGATCGGTATCGACACGTGGGGCGTCGACTTCGCGCTGATCGGTGAAGACGGCCAAATCCTGGGCATGCCCCTGGCATACCGAGACCTGCATACCACGGGGGCTCCCGAGGAATATTTTGCAAAGGTCATGCCGCGCAAGGAGGTCTACGACCTCACCGGTATTCAGGTGATGAATTTCAACAGCCTATACCAGCTCTACGCGATGCAGCGCGACCATTCGTCGCCGCTGAAAGCCGCCGTCCGTGCGCTGTTCATGCCCGATGCGCTGAGTTATATGCTTACCGGCAAGATGGCGACCGAATACACGATCGCTTCGACATCCCAGATACTCAATCCACGAACCAAGAAGATGGAGGCGAAGTTGCTCGAAAAGATGGGCGTCAAGGGTTCGCTGTTCGGCGAAGTGGTGCCTACGGGTACCGTGGTCGGTACGCTGACCGATGCATTGGCCGCAGAGACGGGGCTCGATAAGGTCCCGGTGGTGGCCGTGGCCGGTCACGATACCGCTTCGGCCGTAGCCGCCGTGCCCGCTTCCGATGAAAAGTTCGCGTACCTGAGTTCCGGCACCTGGTCGCTGATGGGCATCGAGGTGAAAGACCCGGTGATTACCGACGAGACCGCCGCGCTGAACATCACGAACGAAGGCGGAGTCGAGGGGACCACGCGTCTGCTGAAGAATATCACCGGGATGTGGATTCTGGAACAGTGCATCAAGGAGTGGAAAAAGGAAGGTGCCGAATATTCCTACCCGGAGATCGTGAAGATGGCCGGGGAGGCGACTCCGTTCCGCTCGTTCATCGACCCGGACGATCCCTCTTTCGCGAATCCGCCCAGCATGGCGGCTGCGATCCGCAACTATTGTGCTGCGAGCGGGCAGCCCGTGCCGCAGACGCATGCCGAACTGATCCGCTGCATCTTCGAATCGCTGGCGCTCAAGTATAAAGATATCCTCGAGAAGTTCCGCGTGCTGGCCCCGTTCCCGATCGAAAAGCTTCACATCATCGGCGGCGGTTCGAAAAACCGGTTGCTCGACCAGTTTACCGCCAATGCCATCGGTATTCCGGTAGTGGCCGGCCCGTCGGAAGCGACGGCCATCGGCAACATCATGTTGCAGGCGCGCGCCGCAGGATGTGTCGGTTCGTTGCAGCAGATGCGCGATATGATCGCCAAGGTGGTCGAGACCGAGACTTTCACGCCGCAGGATACCGCTGCGTGGAACGAGGCTTATTACAAGATCAAGCATTTGTTGAAATAGCCCCGCAGCAGGGGCGGACGCGACCGGATGCCGGCGCGGATACGGAACCGTGAGTTCCGGCGGAGGAGGGCAGTTTTATCCCTCTCCGGACATTCCGGTATGGGTTACACAGGAATTGCTCAATAAAAATCAACCATAAAACTGACTATGAAAGAAGCACAGATCATCAAGGCTTACGAGGCCGCCAAAGAGCGCTATGCACAGATCGGGATCGATACCGACGAGGCGCTGAAGAAATTGCAGAATATCTCCCTCTCGCTGCACTGCTGGCAGACGGATGACGTAACCGGTTTCGAAAACCCGGACGGCCAACTTTCGGGCGGTATCCAGGCTACCGGTAACTATCCCGGCAAGGCCCGTAATATCGAGGAGGTACGCAAGGATATCGAGAAGGCCAAGAGCCTGATCCCCGGTTCGCACCGCCTGAGCATCCATGCCATCTACGGCGATTTCGGCGGCAAGAAGGTGGACCGCAACGAGATCGAGCCGAAACATTTCCAGAGCTGGATCGACTGGGCGAAAGCCAACGACATGAAGCTCGATTTCAACAGCACCAGCTTCTCGCATCCGCTCAGCGGCGACCAGTCGCTGTCGAGCCGCGACAAAGCCGTTCGCGATTTTTGGATCGAGCATACGATCCGCAGCCGTAAAATCGCCGACGAGATGGGTCGCCAGTTGAACGACAAAGCGTGCCACAACCTGTGGATTCACGACGGTTCCAAGGACCTGACCGTGGACCGTTACCTCTACCGTTCGCTGCTGAAAGATTCGCTGGATAAGATTTTCGCTACGAAATGCCCGAACGTGAAGGATGCCGTCGAATGCAAACTGTTCGGTACCGGCCTCGAGAGCTTTACCGTGGGTTCGCACGAATTCTACATGGGGTATGCGGTGAAAAACGGAATCATGGCTACCCTCGACATGGGCCACTTCCATCCGACCGAAGAGACCTATGATAAAATTTCGGCGATGTTGCTCTTCACGCCCGAGATCCTGTTGCATGTGAGCCGTCCGGTACGTTGGGACAGCGACCATGTGGTTATTCTCAACGACAGCGTACAGATGCTGGCGCAGGAGATCGTATGGGCCGACGCGCTGAACAAGGTAAACATCGGCCTCGACTATTTCGACGCTTCGATCAACCGCATCGGTGCCTATGTAATCGGCAGCCGCGCGACGCAGAAAGCCTTCCTGCAGGCGCTGCTCTCTCCGATCAAGCAACTGCGCGATTACGAGTCGTCGGGCCGCTTCTTCCAGCGCCTCGCACTGCTCGAAGAGTCGAAGAGCATGCCGTGGGCAGCCGTGTACGACTACTTCTGCCTGAAAAACAACGCTCCGGCAGCAGAGGATTACATCGCTACGATCGAGCAGTACGAAAAAGAGGTAACCTCGAAGCGTTAGTTCCTCTTATCGGACATATACCAAGAGTGGTCGAAAGCGTTGTCCGGACGGATCAACGCTTTCGTCCTGTCTTACAACAAGGCTACCTAAACTAACTGAAAACTTATGGATAACCTACTTATCGGAATCTTGCTGATGACCATCGGGTCGTTTGCCGGGTCGAGCTATTACGCTCCCATCAACAAGATTAAAAACTGGTCGTGGGAGACTTACTGGATTTGCCAGGGCATCGTGTCGTGGATCATCCTGCCGTGGGCCTTCACACTTTATGCCGTACCTTTTTCCGCATTGGGAACGGTACTGACGGCCGCTCCTGCCAAATCCATGTTCCTGGCCGTTCTGTTCGGTGCGCTGTGGGGCATCGGCGGTCTTACCTGGGGTCTCAGCATGCGCTATCTGGGTATTTCGCTCGGACAGTCGATCTCTGCCGGATTCTGCGCCGCATTCGGTACGGTGATTCCGCCGATCGTGGCCGGGCAGAACCTCTTTACCACTCCCGGCGGTTGGGCGATGTTGGTCGGTGTGGCTATCTCGCTGGCCGGTATCGCGGTAATCGGCTATGCCGGATCGCTGCGTGACAAGGGACTGACCGAAGAGGAAAAGAAAGCCGCAGTCAAGGAATTCGCGTTGAAGAAGGGGCTGATCATTGCGATTTTCGCCGGTCTGATGAGCGCCTGCATGGCTTACGGCCTGGCCGCCGGCCAGCCTATCGCCGATGCGGCGATCGCCAATGGATGCTCGGCGCTGCTGTCGTTCAGCCCGGTGCACATTTTCGTGATGTTCGGCGGTTTCCTGACCAACTTCGTTTACTGCATCTACCTGTTCAGCAAGAATAAATCGCTGAAGGAGTTCCGCACTGTAGGCAGCTCCGTGCTGGTGCGCAACCTGCTCTTCTCGCTGTTGGGCGGGTCGCTGTGGTACATGCAGTTCCTGTTCCTGGGCATGGGCCAGAGCTTTATCTCCGGCAATGCGATACTGATGGCGTTCAGTTGGAGCATCCTCATGTCGCTGAACATCGTTTTCAGCAACTTCTGGGGAATCGTTCTCAAGGAGTGGAAAGGCAGTCGGGGCAAAACGATCGTGGTGCTGTGCTGCGGCCTGCTGCTACTGATCTTCTCGGTTTTCTTCCCATCGCTGTTTTAACTTAACCTAAAAGAGATACTACCATGCAAAGAAGTGCATTCAAAATGAAACTGAAACCCGGCTGCGAGGCCGAGTACCAGAAACGCCACAACGAAATCTGGCCCGAACTGGTCAAGATGTTGAAAGATTCCGGCGTATACGACTATTCGATCTTCTGGGACAAGGAGACGAATATTCTGTTTGCCGTGCAGAAAATCGAAGGCGAGCAAACCTCGCAGGATCTGGGGCCGACCCCGATCGTGCAGAAATGGTGGGATTATATGGCCGATATCATGGAGACCAATCCGGATAACTCGCCCGTTTCGATTCCGCTCCCCGAACTGTTTTACATGGCGTAAAAACATCCAATAATAGAATAAAAACGGCATAAGCGACGTTCCTCTCATGTTTTACGGACGCATCTATGCAAGCGAAAAGGGCTTCCTGCGGGAAGCCTTTTTTGTGCCGGTATTTTGCGGAAGCACTTATTCGGTCAAACGTTCAAAGTTCTCTCTCAAATTAGTAGTAGTGAATTTGATATATGACGACCTATAACCGGAATTTCAACAGGTATCGGTGTGTCCCGTGGGTAATATGCGCATTTACCGAAAAAATTAGGTCTGCAATTAATCTATCTGTGTCGATCGGAAAACCTGACACGGGAATCGATCATTCTCCGTGGTTATCCGCCTGCTGTTTCATACGTCGGATTCGTTCGATTTGAGCGATTCTTTCCGTTTCATTCGGTGAGATGGGGGAGTAACCGCTCAATCCGTAATATTGCAGCAGCAGCGCGCCGAACCGTTCCAGGAAGGCTTCCGTCGTTTCATCGCTATGCAGCAGTTCGGCGATGTTGGCGACGGGACTGGGTACCGAGGCCACGCCTTTGCCTCGCGCCGTGCGGTCGCCGCGCAGGGCCTGTTCGAGCATGTGCAGGTCGGTCCGGTGTAGCAGTGTGCCGTGGAAAAGCTGGCGGTTGCGTGTGACGTGCGAGGCAGTACCCGAAATCTTACGGTCTCCGGCCAGCAGTTCCTTCCGTTTGCCCGTTGTTGCTTCGACGCCCAAGACCTGCAGGAGGGTGACGACCGGCCTCAGGAAGTCGCGGTCCAGTACCGGTGAGGCCTCTTTGTTCGAGACGAACGCATAGTTGATGTTCCCCAGGTCGTGGTAAACGGCTCCACCGCCCGACAGGCGCCGCACAACTTCAATTCCGTGCGCACGGCAGAAATCCCCGTCTATTTCGGCGGCAACGGTCTGGTTGCGCCCGAGAATTACCGACGGAGTATTCCGATACAATAACAGAACGTCGTCATGACGTTCTGTTACCATATATTCTTCCAGTGCGCAATTCCGCACCGGGGAGTGCCACGGACTGAGAATTAGTTCCATCGTTCCGGTAGAGAGTTTGAAAAAGCCCGGCCCGGTACGTCCGTTTTACCGGGTTTCCGCAGGCAGGGCTTTGATTTTTTGTGAGACTTATTCGCCTACGTGGAAAGCGATCCGCAGTTCTTCGATCTCTTTGTCGTTGATCGGTTTGAGTTTGCCGATCGGGGCGGCCATAATCAAAGATTTGGCGCTGAATTCGGCGACTTCCAAATGGTCGAACGTGTCGATCAGCTTCTTGCCCGTGATCAGTACCGAGTCGTTCGCCAATAACAGGCACGGATGCTTTTTGGTCATTTCGGGAATCGCCATCGGGTCTTCGTACTGGAGACCGAACGGTACGATGGGTACATCCTGCAGCTGGATCCAGCTCTCGGGGATCGTGCGCACGTCGAACTTCACGCCCGAGGTGCAGAAACCCATCAGCGCGGGCGACTGTGTCAGGATGATCGAGTCGATGTGCGGGTTGCTCTGGTAGATGGCCTGGTGCATCGCGACCGAGCGGCTCGGGATTTTGCCGGCCTCGACCATGCCGTTTTTCACCTGCACGATATTTTCAGGTTCGATGTCCCAGCGGGGCACGCCCGGGGGGGTGATCAGGAAATCGTTGCCTCTCCAGCGTACCGATACGGTACCGTAAGTGCTGATCATCAGTCCCTGGTCGCACGAACGACGCACGATGCGACAAATGTCGGTGCGGATGGCGCGCTCGTCCGACGGGTAAGTGACACCCATGAAGTGCGGATAATCGGTGGGCAGTGAAGCTTCGTGCTGGCCGATTTGTTCATCGGTCAGGTAGGTCGGATTGCCGAGCACTTTGGCGTTCAGTTCGGTACGGGCGCACAGCTCGAGGGTCTCGAAACGCTGGTAAGCGTCCATGAGGTCTTCCCCGCACAACACGACGCCGTGGTTCTCCATGATCACCGCTTTGTAGTCGGGGTGGTTGCGGAACTCGGCTGCGATCTTCTGGCCCAGTTCCTGGCTGCCGGGACATGCGTAAGGGGCAAACCCGATCTTGCCGCAAATACGGCGCGCCTGCGGGATAATGTTGGTATTGGGAATCTGGTGTGTGATGCTGAACGATACGAGTGCGGGCGGGTGCGCGTGGATAACCGAGCGCATTCCCGGGCGCATCTGGTAGATCGCCTTGTGGAACGGATACTCCGACGAGGGTTTGTGCGGACCGACGATCGTACCGTCCGCTTTCACGCAGATGATGTCCCGTTCGGTGAGCGATCCCTTGTCGATCGCACTCGGGGTGATCCACATATCGCCGTTGTCGTCCATGATCGAGACGTTTCCGCCCGAGGTGGTCGTCATGCCACTGCGATAGATGCGGCCGATGATCACCTTGATCTGTTCGGCAGGGTGCATCAACTTGGTGTCTAACTGTTTCATAACCTAACCTAATTGTTTGTTTGTTGTCCGACCCAGCGCCGGACGTTATCTGTTTTTCAACTCTGGGTCTATTGGCCGGAAACGGGGCCGGTTGCCCGGCCCGTTCCAAGCCTTCGTGTCAGGTCTGTCGATGCACTGGGGTTGCCGCAGCCGGTTTAAGCCAACTGGGCGGCATGCGCGAGGAGGTACTCCTCGGCTTCCGTGTTCCACAGACCCTTGTGGCGTGCGCAGATTTTATCCAATTCTGCGTACACCGGGTTCTTTTCACCCAACTTCCCGAAATCCGCGATCGGTGTCAGCGGCATTTCGATGTGGGTATATATCAATTTCTTCCCGCCCGGAATATTGGGCAGGTTCAACGTCGTGTCGATCACGGCGTTCAGGCCTCCGACGTGCGTTACCAGCCCGGCCGGGTCGAGCCCTGCGCTCATCATTTCGAGCGCTTCGATCATATCGGCCGTATTGCCGCCGCTCGTACCCACGACGTGCGTGTAGGCATAGTGCACGTTGTAGAAGTTGAACGGGGCCTTGAAGTCGGTCTTGGCCGGGCCTGCGAAGAAGTTCAGGCATCCGTCGAACGCCAGGATCGCGTCTGCCTGTTCCACTACCGGCACCACCGGGGCGAAGACGAACACGTCGTTATAACCTTTGCCGCCCGTGAGCGCTTTCAGTTCGGCGGTCGGGTCGGCCATTGCGCCGGTGTTCACGTATTTCAGCTCGATACCGTTCTTGGCGGCCTCTTCGGGCGAATAGAGCGATGCGGCGCGGTCGAGACGGCTCTGGTCGATATCGGTCACGACGATCAGCCTCGGCTTGCGGTCTTTGCGATGGATCGCGTAGTTGATCGCGGCGAGGCCCATCGGTCCCACGCCGGCCAGGATGGCCATGCAACCGCCTTCGGCGATCTCCATCTGGTGCACGTACGAGCCGGGCGTGATGTGGTAATTGGCGTGCATCGCCCCGATTACGCACGAGAGCGGTTCGGAGAGCGCACCGGGGTAAAAGCCTTTGCCCGTATAGTTGAGCAGGCAACCTTGTTCCATCACTTCGTTGGGGATTACCACGTAGGTGGCATCGCCGCCGATATAACGGTACGAATAGCCCGGGGCGCTCAATACGCCGACCGGCCCTTTTCCGTAATTGAGTGCGGGTTGGATCGAAAATTTAGCTCCGGGAGTGAATTTCTCTTTCCACTTGGCGCCCACTTCGACGATCTCGCCGGCGAACTCGTGGCCGATGATGACCGGATTTTGGGCGATGTCGCGCGGAACGCGTTTGTGGATGTCCGCCTCGTGGGAGGCTTTGTAGGAGGACATGCAAATACTGTCGCACACTACTTTCGCGAGGATCTCATCCTCTTTGATTTGCGGCAGCTCGAACTCCTCCAGCCGGAGGTCGTTCTTGCCATATAGTCTGACTGCTTTCGTTTTCATGATCGCTCGTTTTAACGATACTTGCCGCTTTCGGCTGCAAATATACGCATTATAAAATTTGTCCCGCAAAAAACTCGCCTAAAAATATCGAACTTCCTGCGGGACATTGTTTTATGCTGATTCCGCGCAGGTTAGCTCAACATCACCTGGCCGCCCGTCACCGGGAGCGCCTGTCCCGTTTCACACGTCTGGTCGATCAGGTAGAGTACCGCTTTGGTCACATCTTCGGGGCCGGTGCCTTTGCGCATCGGTACCTGCGCCATGTAGAAGGCGCGCACGTCCTCGACGGTCTTTGCTCCCGGCACCTTGCCGGCATGCAGGTATTGCAGGAAAAGCCCGTTCTCGGGATTGCTCCACAGCGGCCCTTCGTAGAAGTTACCGGGGCAGACGGCGTTCACTTTGATACGGAACGGCGCCAGCTCGAGGGCGAACGATTGCGTGAGGCCGATACCGCCGAATTTGCCGCCCGCATAGGCGAAGTTGGCTTTCGACCCCCGCAGGCCTGACTTCGAGTTGATCTGGATGATGTCGCAGTAATTTTCTTCGCAGTATTTGTTCTGCAGTTTCATCACCCGTGACGCGGCCTGGGCGCAGTAGAAATAGGCGTTGTAATTGATCTTGGTGACGAACTCGAAGTTTTCGGGCGTCATCTCCTCGAGGCCTCCGGCGCGCAGTACACCTGCATTGCTGATGAATACGTCGAGTCCGCCGAATGCGCAGACCGTTTTGTGGATCAGCTCGCGCAGGCTCGCCGTGTCGGCTACGTTCGTCTTGACGAAGATCGCCCGGTTGCTTTTGGCCAGCGCGTTGAGGTTCTCGGCGGTTTTGGCGCCGACCGCCTCGTTCAGGTCGGCCACCACGATGTTGGCCCCCTGCTGGATCAGGCAGCGTGCGATCCCCTCGCCGAAACCCTGTGCGGCCCCGGTGACGATGATCGTCTTGTTCTCGACGCGCCCTGCGGTTGCCCCCGCGCTCACTTTGCGGCGGTAGTTTTCCACCTCCCAGTTGTCGATAAAGTCGATCTGGGCCTGGGTCATCGGATGCTCGCCGCCGAACGACTGGGCCAGGTAGGCGATCTTCATCATGTCCTGGTAAACCTCGGCGATGATGTTACAGCCTGCAGCGTTGTCGCCTACGGCCACCAGCCCGATTCCTTTGATCAGAATCACTTTCGGGGCGTAACCGTATTTTGCCTTGTAGGCTTCGATCTCCTTTCGGGCCGTTTCGAGAATAGCTTCGGTGCCTTCGCTGTCGATATAGATGTAGTTCGATTTGCAGTAGACGATGATGTCGGGCGAGAAGGGTTTCGAAATCTTTGCGAAGCGTTCTTTAGACTCGATGAAATAGGAGATCAACTCGTTGTTGATGACCTTGAGCGTTTTGAGTCCCTCTTTACTGCTTGCCATCATGCGGATGGCCGGGATAATCTCCTGCGTGCAGGCGCAAATATCGGCCTCGCCCACCGGTGCGGTCTTGGTCAGCGCTTTTTCGATCTTACCGAGCACTTCGTCGTAAATAGCCTGTATCTTCTCGGTCGATTCGGCCCCGACGAAGATGCCGTGGTTCTGGAGCAGGATGATCGCAGGTTCGTGGCCGTGCGCTTGGGTATATTCCCGGATGCGGCGTTCCACCTCTTTGAAAAGGATGTAGCCCGGATCGATATAGGGAATATAGAGCGCTTCGTCACCGAAGAGTTTCTTGGTCACCTGTTCCACATCTTGCGCACACATCAGCCCGTTGACGAGCGTCGGGTGCAGGTGGACGATGAAACTTGCGCTTAGCGCATTGTGCAGCGACGTTTCGACGCTCGGGCGGCGATCCTTCGTGATGCAGGCGGCGGCCAGGTCGTTTTTGACCTCTTCTTCGCGCGCGGCCGTATCCGCGGGATATTGCTTTTGAGAAATGACGTTCAGTTTGTTGCGGTCGAGTACCGCAAATCCCTCTTCGGTGATCGTCGCGAGCGCGTGCCCGCTGGCTTTCACCCACAGCTTGTCAGCATTTTTGTAAGAGGTATTGCCTCCGCCGGCGATCACATAGCGGCTGTCGGAGCCGTAGAACTGCGATATGCGGATTAACTGTTTTATCTCGTTCATGGTTTTGCATTTAGTCTGGTAATGGAATTCCGGAGGCGATGCACTGGTAAGGTAGAAGGGGACCTCGTTATTTTTCTTTTCCCTTCACAGTGCGGGCGCTACGGATCAGCCGATCACCGCTTTGATTACTTTGTCTCCGTAAGCGACGTATTCGTCACGCTTGTCTATGTCGGCCACGCCGCGGCTGTCTACATAGCCCTGCATGCCGCTCTGGACGATATCCTGGTGTGCGGCCACGACACAGGCTCCTTCGTAGCCTATCTGCCGCAGGCGCGGGGTCAGCGGTACGCCGCCGCGCGCGAAGAGCTCGATCGGCTCCATCGCCGGGGTGTTGTGTTCGCTGCCGAACGTGACGACGAAGCCGCTGTCGTGCAGGTAACCGGCATAGCGTTCCAACACCTCGATGCTGTTGCGCGTGGTGATGAATTCGACCGAGAAGATACCGCGTTTTTTGAGTTCGGCAGCGGTCGCCCGCACATCTGCCTCGAACTGCGTGAAATTGCCGTTGGCGTCATCGGCCAGGAAGGGGTAGGTCGGAATACCGCCTGCCGCGAGGATGATTTTGCGCACGTCCTCCATCGGCAGGAATGCCGCCGGGGTTTCGGCCACAAAAGCCGCTCCTCCCGATTTGAGCAGGTTGCCGCGGATTTCATTCTCGACGCCCGCCACGTTGGACAGTTTCGATTTGAGCGGCTTGCCGCCGAAGAGTTTCGTGAAAAAAGCCGTCAGCGTCTCCTGGTTCTCTTCGCCGAACGTTTCATAGGCCTTCATGCGCAGCGCTTTGGCCAAGTGCCTTTCGCGGATAGAACCGCCCGTCAGGTTCTTCTCGATCCATTCGAAATCGAGGACGATGCCCGTCTGCTGCTCGGCGAGCAGTTCGTTGAGCTTCGCGCACATTTGCTTCACCTGCTCATGCGTCTCGGCGCACACGCGTGCCAGTTGCGAGGCATACGGCTCGGGCAGTACGGGCGGGCAAGCCAGTCCTTTGCCGCTGAGGTAGGTGCGTCCCGGGTTGTTCGGGTCGTTGACCCGTACGCCGGCTTCTTGGTCGGCCTTGTGCAGGCTGATGAATTCGATGTTGAACAGCGGATAGAGTTTACGCTTGCGGCACTCCCGGTCCCACTCCCCGTAGCCTGCGGTCGTGTAAAAGTCGTTGATGCCGACTACCTTGACGTTTTCCGCCACAGCCCGGTTGAGGGCGTCGGTCAGTGTGTCGAAAGCGCTGAAGGAGTAAGGTGTGTGGAGGTGGGCGTTGACGCTCACCTCCTGTACCTTATGCTTGGAATTGGATTGACAGAATTCGCACATGGTTCATTGCTTGGTTACTAATCGGACGAGTCCGGTTAAATGCCCGCTTTAGCGCGGCGGATTTGCTCCGCATCGGTGTAGTTGCGGGTCGGCACGTGTCCCTTGAGCGGAACGATCTTCTCATGAATGGCATCGATGAAGCTATCCACCTGCGGGAAGAAAGCGTATTCGAGCTCGTAGGCCGGCGTGATCCAGTCGCGTGAACCGAGCACCACGGGAGGCGCATCCAATTCGTCGAAGGCCAGTTCGGTGACGTTGCGGGCCAGGTCGTTGAGGAACGATCCGCGGCTGGTGGCGTCGCCTGCGATGATGATGCGTCCGGTTTTCTTAACCGACTCGAGCACTTTCTCGTAGTTGAACGGAACCAGCGAGCGGGCGTCGATCACTTCGGCGCTCATGCCGTATTTTTCTTCCAGCACTTTCGCTGCGTCGAGCGCCCGGTACAACGTCGCACCGATCGTGAGGATCGTGATGTCCTTGCCTTCGCGTTTCACGTCGGGTTCGCCCAACGGAATTTCATAATATCCTTCCGGTACGCCGCCTTCGTGGAACTGTTCGCCCACGTCGTAAATGCGCTGGCTCTCGAAGAAGATCACCGGGTCGGTGCCTTGCAGGGCGGCATTCATCAGCCCCTTCGCATCATAGGGCGTAACGGGGAACACGACCTTCAGGCCAGGGATATGTGCCGCCAGCGAAGTCCAGTCCTGCGAGTGCTGCGCACCGTATTTCGAACCGACCGACACGCGTACGACCACGGGCATCTTGAGGATGTTGCCGCTCATCGCCTGCCATTTGGGCAGTTGGTTGAATACCTCGTCGCCGCAGCAGCCGAGGAAGTCGCAATACATAATTTCGGGGATCACGCGTCCGCCGCACATTGCGTATCCGATTGCGGTGCCGATGATGGCCGCCTCGGCGATCGGCGCATTGAACAGGCGGTGGTAGGGTAGTGCCTCGGTCAGGCCGCGGTACACGGCGAATGCTCCGCCCCAGTCACGGTTTTCCTCCCCGTAGGCCACCAGCGAAGCGTCTTTGTAGAAACGGTCGATGATCGCTTCGAAGATACCGTCGCGCAGTTGGAACTGTTTCATTTTCGAGAACGGCTTGCCGTCCTTGTCGAATGCGAAGCGCTCCTTTTTGGCGATCTGCTGCACGCGCGGGTTTTCGCTCATCGGATGGTTTACGTCGGGTTTGGCGTCCGACAGAGAGTCGATGCTCTGATTCGAGAACATCATCGTGCCGAGCAGTTCCGGCTCTTTGTGCAGGTCCATGCGCGGCGAGAGCTCGTCGTCGATCGAGAGCTTGAAAGTGTCGAACATGATCTCCTTGATCTCCTTGGTGACTGCGTCCAAGTCGGCCTGTGTGGCAACACCTGCGTCGATCAGTTCCTTGCCGTACGATACGATGCAATCCTGTGCCTCCCATGCTTCGACCTCCTCTTTGGTGCGGTACGACGATGCGTCCGAGGGCGAATGGCCGCTGTAACGGTAGGTCAGCACGTCGAGCAGCACGGGGCCGGCCTTCTCTTTTTCGAGGATCGCTTTCTTGCGGCGGTAAGCGTCGATCACGGCCAGCGGATTGAAGCCGTCCACGCGTTCGGCATGCATCTGCTCGGGGTTCACGCCGGCGCCGATGCGGGCTGCGAAATCGAAGCCCATCGTCTCTCCGCGGGTCTGTCCGCCCATGCCGTACTGGTTGTCCATGATGTTGATGATCACCGGCAGGCCGCCTTTCATGTCGCCTTCCCAGAGCTGTTTGAATTGGTCCATGGCGGCGAAGGTCATGCCTTCCCAGACCGGACCGCGTGCCATCGAAGCATCGCCAATGTTGGCCACGACGATACCGGGTTTGCGGTTTACTTTTTTATAGAGGGCCGCGCCGACGGCGATACTGCCGCTGCCGCCTACGATGGCGTTGTTCGGGTAGATGCCGAACGGCGTGAAGAAGGTGTGCATGCTGCCGCCCAGTCCTTTGTTGAATCCGGTCGTACGGGCAAAAATTTCGGCCAGTGCGCCGTACAACAGGAAGCGGATACCGAGTTCCTTGACCGAGCCGCCTTTGTATGCCTTTTTGGCAACGTTCACGGTGGCGCCGTCCCAGAATTCGTTCATGATCTTTTCGAGCGACTTGTCGTCGAGCAGTTCGATGGCACGCAGGCCTTTGGCGAGAATTTCGCCGTGGCTGCGGTGGGAACCGAAGATAAAGTCGTTGATGTCGAGCATGTAGGCCATCCCGACAGCAGCGGCTTCCTGGCCGGCCGAGAGGTGGGCGGGGCCCGGGTTGTTGTATTCGACGCCGTTGTAGCCGCCGGTGGTCTTCACCAGTTGCAGCATCGTTTCGAATTCGCGGATCACCACCATGTCGCGGTAGATGCGCTTCAGGTCGTCTTTGGTGAAGTGCTTGCTTTTGAGCTCCTCCTTCGCGGTTTTTTTGTACTGGTTGACGGGGATCGGCGAGAAGGTGATCTCACCGGCTTTCCGCATCTCTTTGGGATCGATGTATTGTGACTTAGGCATAACTGTTATTTGTTTTTAGGTTTTTTGCTGGTTGTATGAGAAGCTGCTCTTTTCCCCGTTTTTATAGCGGTTCAGATGCTCCGGGCCGGCTCGCTCCCCCGATTTGTGTTATTCTCCGAAGGCGAAGACGGTCTCCTTGAAAATTTCCGACACGGTCGGGTGCGGGAAAACCACCTCTTCCATCTCCTTGAGCGTCATCTCCTGCTCGATGGCCATGCAGGCGCCGTAGATGATTTCGCTGCACGGGTTGCCGAGCATATGCACGCCGAGCACTTCGCCGTACTGCTCGCCGACGAGCACTTTGCAGATGCCCGTGCCTCCTTCGTTTTCAGCGACGAAGCGTCCGGCATAGGCCATGGGGAGCTTCTGGATGCGGTATGCGATACCTTCCTTTTTGGCCGACTCTTCGGTCAGGCCGACACCTGCCACTTCGGGATTCGTGTAAACCACGCCCGGGATAGCGTTGTAACGCATGACGTCCGGACGTCCGGTCAGGTTGTTCACGACCACCTCGCCTTCGCGGCTGGCGGTATGCGCGAGCATCGAAAAGCCGGTCACGTCGCCTGCGGCAAAGACGTTCGGTACGTTCGTGCGCATCTTGTTGTCTACTTTTACCGCGCCGCGGTTCAGCTCCACGCCTAACGTTTCGAGGCCCAATCCGGCGGTTACCGCTCGGCGGCCGACGCTGACCAGTATCTTGTCTCCTTTGGCCGATGCGGTATTGCCCTGCGGATCGACATAAATCACCTCGTTGCCTTTGATTTCGGTCACACGGCACGACAGGTTGAATTTGATGCCTTTTTTCGCATAGATATCGCGCAGCATCGCGCTGATTTCGCCGTCGAGGCCGCCGAGGATTTCGGGCAACATCTCTACGACCGTCACTTCGGTGCCGAGGCTGTTGAAGAAGCTCGCGAACTCCATCCCGATCACGCCTCCTCCGATAATCACCAGCGATTTGGGCTGTTCTTTCATCGCCAGGATTTCACGGTTCGTCAGGATGATGTCGCCGGCCTCCTTCAGACCCGGGATCGGCGGTACGAAAGCCTCCGAACCGGTGCAGAGCAACAGGTTGACTGCGTAGTAGGTCTCGCCGTTGCACTCGATTTCGATCCCGTTTTCAGAGCGGCCTTTGATTTTCGCTTCACCTTTGACGACTTTGACGTTGTGCGCTTTCATCTTGGCGCCTACGCCGCCGACCAGTTTGCGGACCACTTTGTTCTTGCGGTCCACGATCTTGCCGTAGTCGTAGGTCGCATCCGCTGCGAATACGCCGTATTTGTCGCCGTGCTTCGCATAGTCGTATATCTTCGCGCTGTAAAGCAGCGTTTTGGTCGGAATACACCCCTCGTTGAGGCAGACACCGCCCAACTCGCGCTTCTCGAACAGCACGACGTTCAACCCTTTCGCTCCGGCACGTTCCGCAGCCACGTATCCGCCCGGGCCGCCGCCGATAATTGCCAAATCTATCATTTTTGTCGATTTAAGTCTGTTAATGGTGTGCGGGGCGGTGTCGTAAGAACTTCCGCTCCGCCGTGCATTTAATTAAAGTTCGAAGTCGATCGCTTCGATTTCGTTGGCTACCTCTTTGACGAAGCGGGTCGCCTCGCCGCCGTCCAGTGCGCGGTGGTCGTAGGTGAGGCTCAGGCCGATGTGCGGCACGAAGGCGTATACGCCGCCGCCGATATCTTTCGGGCGGGGTACGATCGTATTCACACCGAGGATCGCCACCTGCGGCAGGTTGATCACGGGGGTAAAGATTTCGACGCCGTAGTTGCCGAGGTTCGATACGGTGAACGATGCTGCTTCGGAAGAGAGCAGGTCGGGATCGATCGAGCCCTTCTTGCAGGCGTTGGCAACCTCTTTGAGTTGGTTGGCGAGGCCCTGGATCGAAAGGTCGTCGGCATTTTTCACCGTCGGCACCATCAGGCCGCGGTCGGTATCGACGGCCAGGCCGAGGTGGACTTTCGAAAAGACGCGCGTGCTGTCACCGAGGAAATGCGAGTTGACCTGCGGGAATTTTTTAAGCGCTTTGATTACCGCCATGCAGACCATGTCGTTGAGGGTGATGTTGGTCGGGTAGCCGTTGTCGACGGCTTTCTTGACTTTCTTCCGCAGTTCCAGGATGCGGCGGGCGTCCGCGCTGAGGTGGTGCGTCAGCTGGGCCGAATTTTGCAACGATGCGTGCATCGCTTTGGCGATCAGCTTGCGCATGTTGGTCAGCGGCTTGATCTCGCTGTCGGTCGCGTAAACACTGTTCTTGAGGGCCCCCATATCGGCGCCTTTGACCATGCCGGCCAATCCGCTGCCCGCTTCGGGTGCGGCCGCACCGGTCTCCTTCGCGATGGCTTTCGCCAACGGGGTGAGTTTGGGCGTGGCGGCGATGGCGGCCTGTACGTCGCGTTCGATGACGCGGCCGTGAGGGCCGGAACCTTGCAGCGCGGCGGCGTTGACCGCCTCTTTTTCCGCCAGTGCGCGGGCGCGCGGCGATACGGGCGAAGTGCCTTCGGTGGTAGCGGGCTTGACGGCAGTTTCGGCTGCGGCTGCGATAGCGGGTGTTGCTGCGGGAGCAGCAGCGGCGGCAACCGGGGTTTCGGCTGCGGGAGCAGCGGCTTCTCCGCCCGGACGGAACTCTGCGGTGCTTTCACCCTCGTTGCCGATTACCATTACGTTGGTCAGCACCGGAATTTCGTCGCCGTCGTCGAAAAAAACGTCCAATACGGTGCCGGCCACCTGGGCCTCCTCTTCGAACGAAGCCTTATCTGTCTCGTAGGAGAAAAGGATGTCGCCCACGGCGACTGTGTCGCCCTTTTTCTTTTTCATTTCGGTCAGGATACAGCTCTCGACGGACTGTCCCTGTTTAGGCATGATGACTACTGTTGCCATATGAGTTTTAAGTTATGTATGATTTAGTTAGTTCTCCGCAAAATCCGGTTTTTGCAAAGTTACAACAATAACTTATATATACAAGTGATTTTTATTGATTTTTCTAAACGTTGATATATAGGTGATTGTGTATATCCTGAAGGTTTACAAGTTGTGAACATGTATATACAAATTTTCCCGGCAAAAATTTGTCAGGCCCGATATCTTTGCCTATATTTGGCTTCGACTAAACTTTTTGCGCCTGACTTTCAGGCGTCTGAATCAGACCTTCAAAATGCCATGGTAGAGCTGCCCCGATATAAACAAGTTTACGAAACCCTCCGGCGCCATATCGCCGAGGGAGTCTATTCTGCGGGCGATTTGTTGCCCTCCGAACATGAACTGAGCATTGTGCACCGGGTCGCCCGGCCAACCGTGCGTCGTGCGCTCGATCAACTGGTGGCCGACGGGTTTATCCTGAAACACCAGGGAAAAGGAAGTATCGTGAAAGGTGTGCCCAAAGGAATCGGTATTCTTTCGCTGACGGGTACCACATCGGCCGTCGGGCGCGAGGATTTCCTCACGCATATCATCCTCCGGCCGGAAGTACGTTCCTGGACCGAGGCGTTTTCGTTTCCGGTCACCCCGTATGAACAGGAGGTCGGATGCATCTATTTCGAACGGCTGCGGCTGCTTAACGGCGAGCCTGTGTTCCTCGATATTACGATGCTGCCGAATATCAACCTGCCGCGGTTTACTTCGTATAACCTGGAGAATACCTCGCTGTTCGACTTTCTGCGCACGAAATACCAGATCGTCGTGACGGGCGGGACGCAGCAGTTGTATGCGATCCGGGCGGATAAGCGCCTGCAGGAACACCTGCGCGTCAAGCCGGGACACCCGATCCTGCAACTCGACCGCAAGATCGAGACTTCGCGTCCCGGTTTCCACATTTACAGTCAGGTTTTCTGCGCCACGCGCGGTTATGGACTGCGAGGCACTTTTTAATAATTAAATTCGTACCTTTGGGCTGTAATTTTTGAGCAGTAATATTTAGTCTGGGCCTGATGCAGCCGGGATTTCCCGGTCCGATCCTTTTTTAACGGATCTCAGGCGAGGCCGGGACTTTACAAAAAATAAACCGATAACGAGATGAATCCGATCCGACAGAGTGCTATCGATACGATCAATACCGAGGCTGCGGCCGTCAAACACCTGACCGAACTGCTGACCGACGATTTTGAAAAAGCCGTGAAAGCGATCATTGCCTGTAAAGGCAAGGTGATCGTCACCGGCATGGGTAAATCGGGTCTGATCGGCAAAAAAATAGCTGCGACGCTGGCCAGCACAGGTACTCCGTCGTTTTTCCTTCATCCGGGTGAGGCGTACCACGGCGATCTGGGGATGATCGAACCGCAGGATATCGTTTTGGCGATTGCCAATTCGGGACAGACCGACGAAATCCTGAAGTTGATCCCCTTCCTGCAATACAACAAGAACGTCGTGATCGCAATGACCGGGAATCCCGAGTCGACATTGGCCAAGCATGCGCATTATCACCTCAATATCGCCGTGGCGCATGAGGCGTGTCCGTTGGATCTGGCGCCCACGTCGTCGACTACGACGACGCTGGTGATGGGAGATGCGCTGGCCATTGCGCTGATCAACGAACGCAACTTCAAAGCGGAGGATTACGCCGTGTTCCATCCGGGCGGCAGCCTCGGGCGACGCCTGTTGACGAAGGTGCAGGACGTGATGCGCAAGGACAACCTGCCTTGCGTGCCGAAGGAGATGACGTTGGGCAATGTGATTATCGCCATCAGCGATGCGCGGCTGGGAATCGCGGCGGTCGTCGAGGAGGGCAAACTGATCGGTGTGATTACCGACGGGGATGTGCGCCGGGCGATGGCCAAATACAAGGAGAACTTTTTCAATATCGAAGCGCAGGAGGTGATGACCCGCACGCCGAAAACGATCCTGCCGACCGAACGGATCGTCGTGGCCGAGGAGATGATGCGCAACCACAAGATACATTCGATCGTCGTGACGGATGAACAGGGACACGTGGTCGGCATCGTCGAGTTTTTCAATGTCTCGGTGATGGGGTAGCGTCCGGGTGCATTTCACATGCCTTGGATTCGCATCGCTGTTTGTGCCGGATTTCGGTTGTGGGGATGGAGACTGTTTCCGGATGACCGGATGGATAGTCTGGGCCTTGTGGGGGCGGAGGGAAATAGAAAAGACAAAAGATATAGGCGTAAAGAGAGGCTTTTTAAGATTGCCGCAGGGCGATTGGAATCATAAGCGGACGGACGGGAATAACCGGATTGTCCGCTTGTTTTTTGTATGAGACTTGTCGCGGAGCGTTTTGTATCCGGGCGATGCCCCGGTCAAAAATAAAAACGGACCTGAAGGTGTATAAAAACGGCGGCAAATGCCATTTTTCGGCGGAGCGGGCGTCTAATAATTAAAACAGGCATCGATGGGTAAGCATGAATTGGAGGAAGCCTTTATTGCGATGATTCGCCGGTATGAACGGACGATTTACAAAGTTTGCGTCTGTTACACGTCGCCGGAGTGGCCGCTCGCCGATCTGTATCAGGAGTCGGTTTGCCGCTTGTGGGCCGGTTTCCCGAAATTCAGGCAGGAGTGTTCGCTCTCCACCTGGGTGTACCGGGTGACCCTCAATACCTGTCTTACCGGCGTACGCAGGAGCATCCGGCGGCCGCAGAGCGTACCGCTCGTTTCCAATCTTGCGGAGGCTTTGGCCGAACCGGAGCAGATGGAAGAGGAGCTGCGCGAAATGTACGCATTGATTCGCCGGCTCGGACCGTTGGAGCGGACGGTCGTGTTGCTCTATTTGGAGGAGAACAGTTACCAGCAGATAGCGGATATTACCGGATTGACCCTGTGTAATGTCGCGACGAAACTGAAACGGGCCAAAATCAAGCTTCGGCAGATGGTGAACGCATAAAACGGATTAGAATATGGAACTGGAAGAGATGAAAGAGCGCTGGGCGGCTTTGAACGACCGCCTGGAGAGAAGCGAAATGTTGCAGGAGTCGGTTATTCGTGAACTGGTGCAAACGAAAGGGGAAAAGTCGGTCAGCCGGCTGATTAACTGGGAAACATTCGGTTTTGTGGTGACTATATTGATCATCCCCTACAGCATATATGTTTATCATCGCTTCGGCGGGCATTTTGCGATGTGGGATCTGTTTATCCGTGTGGCGATCGTTGTTGACGGACTGCTTGTACTTTGGACCGGCTATAAACTGTACGGGTTGATGAAAATCGATTTTACCAAGGTAGTGAAAGAGAATATCCTTCGGGTAAACCGCTACACGGTACAGATTACGCGGGAAAAGATATTTACGGCTGCGATTATCGGCCCGTTGTTCGTGATTTTGTCGGTAGTCATGTCTATAGAGATGAAAGCGCCGGATTTTATATGGGGCGTTTTGTTTGGCGTCGTTGTGGCGACGACTGTTGCCTGCTACTGGTTGTACAAAAGGGTGTTCGATAAGAATATTCGTCGATTGCAGGAGAGCCTTGCGGTTATTGAAGAGGTCGGTGAGGAAGAATGACTGCGGGTTCCCCTTCGGAATAATTCGGCAAGTAACCTTTTTATCCAATGTCCTTCGGCTTTTACCCATGGGGACAAGGAGCCCGGCCGGAATTGATCTGGAATAACGGCGGCTAAAACGACATCTTCTCGCAGAATACATCCAAAAATGCCGGGTTCGATTCGAGCGAAAGGTGGCTCGTGGCCGGTAGCAGGTTGTCGATGAATGCATCGTCTTCAAAAAGGAACATCTTGGCACCGATCAGGGCGCTGTTGCTCAGCTTTACGATTTTCTCCCCGTCGAACTCCAGCAGTCCCAGGCCGATGGCGTTGGGCAGGTCGATGTAGTTACCGAATCCTCCTGCGATAAATACCTTTTCCACATCGCAGCGGGATATTCCCTGTTCGCGGAGCAGTAGCTCTACTCCGGTGGCGATGGCCGCTTTTGCCAGTTGGAATTCCCGGATGTCTTTCTGGACCAGTTTGACCTTGCCTGTCAACGGCAGTTCCATCGAGGGTGTTGCGATCGTGCCGTCGCGGCTGATTTTTCCTTCCTGTACGCCTGTGCGGATCGCGTCGATCAGCCCGCTGCCGCAGATACCCGCAGCTTCCACATTTCCGATTACGTGCACCCGGGTTTCTGCACCCAGGCGTGTTACCGAAGATATCGCTCCGGTTGCGGCGCGCATGCCGCACGAAATGTTGCTGCCCTCGAAAGCCGGCCCTGCCGCCGTCGAGGCGCAGAGGATCCCGTTGCGGCTGCCTACCGCGATCTCGCCGTTCGTCCCCAGGTCGATCAGTACCCGGGGGCTTCCGCTGGAAAACATGCCTGCAGCGTAAATTCCCGCCAGGATGTCGCTGCCGACGAAACTGCCGATATTGGGCAGGAAGGCGATGTCGGTGCCGGCCAGCTTGTCGGCGACAGAAAGGTGATTCGCGTTGTCCGGTTCTGCGGCGGAAAGAGCATTTCGATCGGTGTGTTGCGTTTGAGAAGAACGGACCGGAGGCTTGGTTCCGGAAACCTCCAGCCAGCCCAGTTCAGCCGCGGAGAAATGCCGCATGCCGTTATCCGGCGACTCGAATGGGTAAGCGGCCAGCGGACCGACGTCGAGCCCGCAAAACAGGTGGTGCATCACACTGTTGCCGACGATGCGGATGCGGTCGATAGGGCCCGGGGCCTGTGCTGTCAGGGTCATGACATGTCGTCCGACTGTTTCGCGGACCAGGGCGGTGAGGCGTGCGGCGTGCTCTTCCGACTGTATCGCATAGCTGATACGTGACATGATGTCGGCCCCATGGCGGGCCTGCGGATTGATATCGGTCTGGACGGCCTGTACGCGTCCGGTCGAGAGGTCGAGCAGTTGCGATACGATCGTCGTCGAGCCAAGGTCTACGGCGATTCCCCGGCCTTCGCGCGGCGTGAACCGGAACGGCGTCTCGTCGGCCAGCACGATGTTGTCGAACTGCGCCACTTCGATGGTGAGGTCCTCTTCGACCCGGCTCAGGCAGGCCAGTCTCCATCCCGGCAACAGTCCTTTCCGTTCGAGGACTGTGCGGTGCTGCGGGCTCAGTGCGATTTCGCCTGCGAGCAGCTTCACTTTGCAGTTGCCGCAAATTCCCTTGCCGCCGCAGGGAAATTCGATGCCCAGATCGTGTATCGCATCGCTGAGCAGCGCCCCCCGGGCTACTTGTAAGGTCCGTCCGAGCGGAACCAGCGTCACGGTGCATGTCTTTTTCATAGGGAGATGGGGTTGGAAGGGCGCACCCACTGCGGGAAAGCCGACCAAAGGTAGCGAATGCGCTGCGGATATGCAAATGAAGCGTGTCCGGGCGCGGTGCTTTCGATTTTAAATCGTATATTTGGATGCCCGGTGCGCGGAAAGGGGTTTTCCCGCTACCCGGGTAGGGGCGGACGGTATTTGCCTGTCCGTTTCGGAGCCGGCCCGTGCAGGGGTGCTGCCCTGTGATAGACGGGCGACTTCCGGGAGTATCGCTTGAATTGAAACGAATCATAACCTAAACGAACCGAATGAAAAAGATCCTTCTCTCCCTCGCAGCGCTCGTGTTCTGCGGAGGGTCTGCCGTAGCCCAGGTGGGCTCTGCGGCTTCTATGGCCCGTCTGATCGAAGAATTCCCGTCTCCGGGCGGCGAGTTCCGCACCGCGCCGTTCATGGTCTGGAATACCGAAGTGAGCAAGTACCAGATCGACAATATGCTCAACGAGTACCGTCGGCAGGGATGCGGCGCGGTGATTATCCACCCGCGTCCGGGTCTGAAAACCGATTACCTGTCGCCCGAGTGGCTCGAAATGTATAAATACACGGTCGACCGGGGTAAACTGCTCGGCATCGACGTCTGGATTTACGATGAGAACTCCTATCCGAGCGGATTCGCCGGAGGGCATGTCTACCGTCAGATGCCCGAAGCCTACAACCAGGGCGCGGGACTGATGCCGACCGTTGTCGGAGTGATGCCCGGCGACGTGTCGAAATACGCGGTGGTCGTCAGCGAGAAAGGCGGCAAATTGACCGATGTTACCGCCAAGGCCCCGAAGATGAAAGACAAAAAAGGTAAATTCTATCTTTACGAGAAAACCTATTACAAAGTTTCCCCGTGGTATGCGGGCGGTTCGTACGTCGATCTGTTGGCCGACGGCGTGACCGGTAAGTTCATGGAGATTACCATGGACGGTTACGAAAAAACGTTCGGCGGGGATCTGAAGAACAACGTAAAAGGAATTTTCACCGATGAGCCGGAGGTGGTATCGTCCGGCGGCCTGCGTTGGACGCCGGACCTGTTCGAAGCATTCCAGGCGCGTTACGGCTACGACTTGCGCGACCAACTGCCCGCATTGCACGAGGAGGTGGGCGATTGGAAACGGGTACGGCACGATTACTTCGCGCTGCTCAACGATATGTTCGTCGACCGCTGGGCCAAACCGTGGTCGCGTTATTGCGACGAAAAGGGCATTTCGTGGACGGGACATTATTGGGAACACAGCTGGCCAAACGTGACCGGAGTGATCGACAACATGTCGATGGCCGCGTGGCAGCAGACCCCCGGTATCGACATGCTGTTCAATCAGTTCAACGAGAAGGATGTGCATGCCCAGTTCGGCAATATCCGTTCGGTCAAGGAGGTGCGCAGCATCGCGAACCAGCTCGGCCGCCAGCGGGTATTGAGCGAAACATATGGAGGCGCGGGCTGGGAGGCTACCTTTAAGGATATGAAGCGCCTCGCCGACTGGCAGATGGTGCTGGGGGTGAACCTCGTGAACCAGCACGTCGGCCACATGAGCCTCGACGGGGTTCGCAAATTCGACTATCCGCCGATGTTCACGCGGGCCGCTTCGTGGTGGGAAAACTACCACGTCCTGAACGATTACATCGCGCGCATTTGCACGGTGATGAGCCTGGGCGAGCAGGTCAACGATATCCTCGTCATGAAAAAAGAGCACCCCTGCGGCGCGAAGCAGTGGCTGGTGCTGCGCAGCGGCATGGATTTCCGCCTGCGCTGCACGGGCTGCGGGCATGAGCTGATGATCCCGCGCAGCAAGGCGGAAAAAAGCATCCGCCAGATTCTGCGCGGCGGGAAGCCAATCTGACAATACAAGGAAAACCTGACGAACGAAAGGCCGCAATTCCGCTTGGAATTGCGACCGCTTTTTTTGCCCCCGCGCGCTAAGCTGGACTGGCCGGGACAAACAGGGGGAGGCGATGGAGATGACGGTGTACGCCGACGAGGCGTTCCTGCTCAACGGGGCGGTGGACTATCTGCTGCTCGTCTGCGCGGCAAAGCTTGGAGGCGGGCGCATCCTGCGGCTGCGGCTGGCGCTGGCGGCGGCGTTCGGCGGCGTGTACGCCGCGGCGGCGCTGTTCCCGGCGCTGGCGTTTCTGCGGCAGCTGCCGGTGAAGCTGGCGAGCCTTGCGGCCATGCTGCTCATCGCGTTCGGTGTCGGACGCGGGACGCTGCGCACGGGCGCGCTGTTCTTCGCGGCCGTCTGCGCCTTCGGCGGCGCGGCGGTCGAGGCGGCGCAGCTGTTCGGCACAGGCGTGCTCGTGCTGGGCCACGGCAGCCGCTATGCCCAGGGCCTTGAGGTGATCACAGAGACAGCGGCGCGCTACCAGGCGGCGCATCCGGCGCTTGTTGTGCGGCCGGCTTTTGTGGAGATCGCTTCGCCGCGGCTGGAGGAGGCGCTGGAGCAGATGGTGGCAGAGGGGCTCGCGAAGATCATCGTCGTGCCGCTGTTCCTCTCCTTTGGGCACCACATCGCCAAGGATCTGCCGACGCGCATGGCGGCGTTCGCCAGTGCGCATCCGGATGTGAATCTTATCACAACGGCACCCATCGGCGCAGACCCCTTGCTCTGCGAGATCATCCAGGCGCGCATCGACGCCAGCGAAAACGCATAATGCATCACCTGCACCACGC
>ERZ825137.1562-NODE-1562-length-29122-cov-4.086008_pt1 | contig 29122 bp, 23 predicted proteins | sample MGYA00519873_ERZ825137 | MGnify/ENA primary metagenome ERZ825137 (study PRJEB31778, sample SAMEA3449190) | human gut metagenome | biome: human gut; feature: human-associated habitat; material: faeces | place: United Kingdom | collected 2010/2012 ...
CGGCAAGGAGGACCTTTTCGATCTCGATGAGCATGCGCCCGGTCATCTCCCCGTGCGTTCCGCCGGCTATGCCAAGATTATAGTCCGGCCGGGGGATTCCCATCTCCTGAAAGAAGATGTCCGACATATTGGCGTCATAGTGCTGACCGGTGTGGACAAGAATCTCCCGGTGTTCGCGCCGGAGAGCGCGAGAACCGGCCGCAGCTTTGATAAACTGCGGCCGGGCTCCGACGACGGTAACGATCTTCATTTTAGAGCACCTCGATGTTGCCGCGCTCGGTGACGGCTTTCATCGCGTTCTTGGTGTCGAAAACAAATTTTGCGTTTTTCTGCACGAAGGCATAGTCCACGTTCGTGTGCGCGGTCGTGACCATGACGAGGTCGGCCTCGCGCAGCGCTTCTTCCGTGAGCGCCGGGATGCCGGTCATGCTCATGCCCTTCCAGCGGAAGGACGGCACCCACGGATCGTAGTAGCTGACATCCGCGCCGCGCTTTTGAAGCTCCTTGATGACGTTGATCGCCGGGCTCTCGCGGAAGTCGGCAATATCCTGCTTGTAGGCGACGCCCAGCACAAGGATCTTCGCGCCGTTCATCGACTTTTTGAAGGTGTTGAGGATGCGGGCGGCGCGATCCACGCAGTACTCGGGCATGCGGTCGTTGACCATCATGGACGATTCGATCATCGAGGTGTGGAAGCCGTATTCGCGCGCCTTCCAGCTCAGATAATAGGGATCGAGCGGGATGCAGTGGCCGCCGAGACCGGGGCCGGGATAGAACGCTTGGAAGCCGTAGGGCTTGCTTTTGGCCGCGTCGATCACTTCCCAGATGTTGATGCCCATCCGGTCGCAGAGGATGGCAAGCTCATTGATGAGGCCGATGTTCACGTTGCGGTAGGTGTTCTCGAGAATCTTCTCCATCTCGGCGATGGCGGGAGAGGAGACTTTATAGACCGGCGCTTCAAGGACGGTCTCATACATGGCCGCGGCGATCTCGGTGCACTTGGGCGTGCAGCCGCCGACGACCTTGGGGGTGTTCTTCGTTTTATAGATCAGATTGCCCGGATCGACGCGCTCGGGCGAGAAGGCAAGATAAAAGTCCTCGCCGCATTTGAGACCGGACTTTTCGAGGATGGGCTTGCAGAGCTCCTCGGTCGTGCCGGGATACGTCGTGGATTCGAGCACGACGAGCATGTCCTTATGGATGTACGGCATGATGCTCTCCGTGGAGGAGCGGACGTAGCTGATGTCCGGCTGCTGGTGAGCGTCGAGCGGCGTCGGTACGCAGATGCACACGCAGTCGCACTTCGCCGCGTCGGCAAAGTTGGCCGTGGCGACGAGCTGTCCGGCCTTGACGAGCGCTTCGAGATCCTCGTTCACCACATCGCCGATGTAGTTCTTGCCGGCGTTGACCATGTCCACCTTTTCCTTCTGCACGTCAAAGCCGTAGACCTTGAAGCCGGCCTTCGCCTTTTCCACCGCAAGCGGCAGGCCGACGTAGCCAAGGCCGATAACGCCGAGAGTAGCTTCTCTGGCAAGCAGTTTTTCCTTGAGTCCCATATGTATTTCCTCGATTCCGTTACGAAGTTGATAAGCTATCCTTAGGATAATATCACGGCTGATCCGTTTTTTCAAGAATCAACGTGTATTGCGCCGAAAAAACGTTTTACGGGTATTGCGGTGTACAACCTCCGGCGGAACAATTCTGCGCTCCGGCCATTCCGCCGCGCCGTTCGGTTCATCCGTGGGAAAGAAGCTTCTTCCTGTATTCTTTCATTCGCTCCATATGGAGCAGCTCGCCCATTTCCTTTTGAGCCGCCGCACTGTGCTCGCCGCCGGGAGCAAATGTCAGCTCACCGAACACGGGTTTGCCGCCGATATCGTAGAGATCCACCCGGACAAACGGAAACGGTGCGCTCAGTTTTCGGGCAATGTCCAGCATTTCATCGTAACAAGACGGCTTCGGCGCTTCGGCATATCGAAATTCATTGCAAATATCCTGCCGGTCATTCCAGTCAACATCCTTGTATACCTCTATCGGCGTTTCTCCGGAAAATCGATCCGAAATCCAGAGAACATACCGCGGCTCCCCGTGAAAACAGTAAAACTTATAATCGCTGGGGAATCCGCCCCCGTCCGCCGTCATGAGATGCTCACAAATATAATGCTGATTTTCTTTCGCCGCAAAAAGGATGCCCTCCTGGCGGAAAGTAATCCGTTGTTTTTCCCAGCGGCGGAGTCTTTCCTTTGCCTGTTCCGGATCAACCGGCTCTCCGTGTGTGCGGAATACGTGGTTACTCCAGCCGCTGGTCGCTTTGATCGCGCACTGCGCCGGAAGCGAGTCCCATGGGATGTCATTCATGTCGTCCCACACACCGTATATCGGGTTGAGCGTGTATTCACAGCCCTGCTGCCTAACAAAATCGCGCACACGGTATTTATCGTAGCATTGCTGTACCAACGGGCTTTTATTGTAAATATAGTACTGGAGCCAGAGCAGCTTTTCATTGAACAGCTTTGGATGGCTCAGATCGATCGGGTTTTCCGGTATATAATGACCGTATTTCACGCGCAGGCGAATGTGCAGCTTGGGAAACAGCGGCGCCGTCAGGAGCAGAATAGCGTTTTCTCTCACTGCGCGGTTCGTAAGCGTTTTGCGGAAAAACGCAAATCCCTTCGACACTTTAGATAAAAAGCCACGGATGCGGTTCATTGTTCGTTATCCTTTCTTCCGTCAGAAACCTTCCGCTTGACCGAGCCAAGCAGTTTGTACATCTTGTCCCACAAAAAAAGAAACGACGGGCTTTTGCGGAACAGAATAAACCACACGCCGTTCGGAACGATAAGGCAGATCGCCAGGCGGATCAAGCAGTGGAGCACATTGTATTCTGAAAACGGCGCGCAAAGCAGCGACACAAGCGCGCAGGTAGCGGCAATCAGCGCCAAATATCCAATATATGAAAGATAGTACGGTATCGAGCTTTTTTTGAATACTTTTTTATATATCAGATATGGGTCAAACGAGATCATGATCAGGATGCTTGCCGTTGTTCCAAGCAGCACACCCGTAACGCCCAGACCGCAGGGACCCATGAGAGCATACGAAATAAACACATTGAAGATTGCGGAGAAGAGGTGGCGGTATTTGACCTCCCAGTGGAGGCCGCAGGCAACGCGGTATTTGTATACCGCACCGTTCAGCCCATCCAGCAGATAATTGATAACAATCAGAGCGACTGCCGCGTCCGGCAGAAGCCATTTGGTATCGTGCAGCCATACGCCGGCAATGAACACATTGTAAAGGTGCCAGAAGCAGATCGCCGTGAATCCGTACAGCCAGAAATACGTAAATTGCAGCACGCGAAAAAGGTGTTCCTTTTTTTCCGTATCCTCTCCGGCGCATACATCGCCGATCCCGGCGGCAATGGAGCCGAAAAGCGTATCCATCAATCGGGAAATGTATTTTTTTAATGTAAGATAGTTCCCGTAGACGCCCACGGTGCCGACGCTGATAAATGCGGATATGAGAATGTTATCCGCCGAGGTCAGCGCAATGCCGCACAGGTTGGACACGGTCAACCCGGTGACATTTTTGAATATATGCTTTTTGGTTTCCCGGTCAAGAGGCGCCGCCCCCGTTTCGCGCAGCTCTGGGTACATTTTGTCCGCCTGATACTTGAGCGCATAATTTGACGCTATGCCAAGCAGGAGTCCCGATACCGTGTATGCATAAAACGCCGTCACCGGGTCTTTGCGAAGCGCAAGGAGCAGCACGATTTGAAGTACCGTTGCGGCTATGGACGTGCCGGCCGTAACAAGCGCGTTGACATAGTTTTTCTGCATACAGTACAGCAGGTTCTGCTTATACGAAAAAAGCCAGTAGGAAGCGGCGTTGTTCACAAGGAACAGAACATAGATCACTCGAACATTCACGAGATCCGTGGTTTCCTTCATGAGATACGGAAGGAACGGAAGCAGCACAAGACCGGCAAGCAAGATGAACGACCCGATGAAAAAATAGGCTTTCTTATAGAAAAGCATCAGCGAGCGGATCTTTTCGCTGTCCTTATCTGCAATAGGCTTATACAGCTCATACGTAATGGCCGCGCCGATGCCAAGTTCCGAAAAGGACAGCACCGAGAGGATGCTGCTGAAAAGGCCGTTTACGCCGAGATACTCCTCTCCCAGCACGTAGATGAATACCGTGCGGGACGCGAAGGAGAGCAGCATACTGACGAGCTGTCCGGCAAAGCCTGTTATGAAATTGCGGAATGCATTGATTGTTCGCATGATCCATATTGCTGCGGGGGCAGCTTCCTTATAAAAGATATTTCCGATAAGCGTCCAAAAGGACGGTCTTTTCCCGTTCCCAGCAAAGCTCCCGCTTGGCACGGAGAAGGTTCTGCTTGCAGGAGTTGTAAAACGCGCGGTCTGTACGCATCCGTTCCAGACACTGCGCAAGGTCATCTGCGTTTTCTGGTTCGCAGACAAGCCCTATGCCGTACTCGTCGACAAGCCGGTGCATCTCCGGGAGATCGGAACAGATCACCGGCGTGAGACTTTGCACATTCTCAAAGAATTTGTTGGGAAGGGTATAGTGATAGCTTAAACACAGGTTTTCGATTGGCATTATACCAACATCCATCGCACCGGCATATTTCCAGATCTCATTGACCGGTACCGGTGGGAGAAAGCGGAGCCGCTCCGCGGCACCGCACTCTGCAGCGATTTTTTCGAGCGTCCGCCGGTATTCATCGTCGGAATTTCCCATCAAAATAAGCGCCGCAGACGGATTCTTTGCCACAGCGCGTATACCCGTCTCGATGCCGTTGCCGGAGGAAAGGCCGCCGTGGAACATAGCAAGAAAGGTCACGCCCTGCGGGGCAAATTCCCGCAGCACGGCCTGCCGGTGCCGTTCTATTTCCGCTTCATCCAGCTCCCAGCAATAGGGTGTCGAACGGATAACGACTGGGCGCTGTTTCAAAGCGTGGATTTTCTGAACCTCATCGGCGATGCTGTCATTTACCATGATGGAAAAAGCGCAGCGCCGCATAAGAAAGCGCTCCTTCCGGCATCGTTTCGCACGATCCTTTTCCTTCCGAACGCCGCGGGCGTAAAGATCAAACTCATGGGAGTCGTAGATCAGCTTCGGACGGCGGAGGAAAAACCGCGTGACTATATACGCCACCTCAAGATTCGGAAGATTATGGCAGCTTATGACGTCTGGGTAGTTGGCATGAAGCACTCGGCCAAGCCGGATCCATTCGCCGAAGATATGCTTCCATTTGGAGAGAATAGAATGTTTTCCCTTCAGCGGTCTCATTTTAAACGGCACCAGTTCAACACCGGCAAGCTCGGCTTCCGGTACGTAGTCCGGTTCATAATAAATCGCCACGACCCGGTAGCCCGCTTCCTGCGCTGCTGCCATCTCCCTCTTATTCCGGCTGGCGGATGAAAGCGGAAGTCCCGGCATCAGTTTAATATAGGTTTTCAACACTGCACCTCCTCAGCGGCAGATGAGCCGCTTATATTCCGCCGTCAGCTGTTCGCAGACAGCATTCTCCGAGAAATTGTTCCGGCAAAACCTCCGGATCGTCTCCGGGTCGTAATCGTCATACCGCTCGATCATAGTTTCCATCGCGTATGCAAGCCCCGCGGGATCTTCCGTCTCCACGGCAAGGCCGGTCTCGGGCCGTACAAGAGTTTTCCACGCGCCGGTTTTTGTCATGATAATAGGAAGTCCGCAGCCCATGGCCTCCACAAACACGATGCCGAACGTCTCATACCGGCTCGGCAGGACGAATGCCTGACTGTCCTTCAGACGGCGGGCGCATTCCTCACGCGAGCAGCTTCCGGCAAACTCCACCGCACCATCAAAAGCAAGCGTCTTTGCCTGCGCGCAGAGATTATCCATTTCCTCCCCGTCGCCGCAGATCGTAAGCATTGCCTCCGAATGCTTTTTTCGCACCTCGGCAAAAGCGGCCAGCAGCACATCCATTCCCTTTTTATGGTCAAGCAGACAAACGGAAATAAAGCGGAACCGTCCGTTCTGCGGCGGAGCATGGCGTCCGTTTTCGAAAAACCGCCGGTCCGCCAAGTTGGGAATGACCTGCACCGCTTTCCGGTACAGCGGCTGTATAGCGTTTTTCAGCCCTTCCCCTACCGCGATCACGGCATCCGCGGCATTATAATCGCGGGAGACCGCGGCAAGCTCCTTTTCGCTGAGCATATTCCGTTCAAACCACGTGACATGCTCCGTAACAACAATCGGCACATGCAGCCGCCGCTTGAGCGCACGGGCATACCGGATGGCGCGGAACGAGTGAACATGAATGATATCCGGCCTCCCGCTCTCACGGAGAATGCGGAGCATTTCGCGCAGAATGCGAAAATATGTAAGATGGAACCGCAGCGGCTTTACATGGATGAGATATTCCGTAAGGTTTCCGTCGGTGCACTTCTCCGTCTGCACACCGCTTATGCCGTCGTTATAGACCGCCATAACCGTGACCGTGTGGCCGAAACGCGCAAGTGCCGCCGCCTGTTCGGCGAAAAAGCTCCCCTTAACGGGATCCTCCTTTGTCGGATACCACGACGGCAATACCAGAATGTGCATTTTCAGTTCCTCTCCGGCGGCAGAAGCGCCGTTACCTCGCGGATCTCCGCGGCGATGCGCTCGTCCCACGTCCAAAAATTCTCGTCAGCAAAGCGCTTTGCCCCCTCACCGAGACGTTTCCGTTCATCTTCGTCCGACAGCAGACGGCATATCTCCTTGTGCAGACAGGAAAGCTCTTTTTCCGGAAGAAGTATACCGTTTGCTTCGTTTTTGATTACTGAACCGGTCATCCCAGTGTCAACGGTGATGATCGCTTTTCCGCAGCGCATAGCTTCAAAAAGCGGATTACCGAGATTTGATGCAGAATACAATGAAAGGAACACATCCGCGCGCTGCAAATAGTCATAGACCAACTCATGGGATATTCTTCCCGTGAAAATCACATGCTTTTCCAGCCCTAGCGCGCATACCTGTTCTTCCAGATTTTTTCTCTCTTCCCCATAACCAACGATGACAAGCTTTGCCTCCGGATGAGACTTTACAACCTCTGCGAGTGCATCAATTGCCAGATTCACCCGTTTTCCCGCCTGCAGGCGGGAGAGAGTCATTAATACTGTATCCGATTTATTCAATGGAAGCTCCGCTCCCAGAGAGGCAGCCGGCGCTCCCGGAATATCTACGCCGTTGCGCCAGAAAAAAATCTTTCTACTCTTATTTCCGGAGCGCTTCAAAACTTCGTCTCCGCGCGTACCGTCGTTTGTCATCAGCACCATGTCCGCCTCAATGCCGTATGCCTGGAGCTTTGGGTAATAGCGGAGACGGTTAACAAAATTATCTTTTTTCGTCATCATGTCCCATATGCCATAAAACCGCGTGACCAACGGCATACTGTAGGTCCTGCTGATTTGTTTCGCTGCATGCACTGCGTAGGTGTCCTGTCCGTAAACCACAGTATTATCGGCGGCAAGATGCTGTTCATTTATAAGTCGCCCTGCTTCCCGGATCAGGATATGGCGAATGGCAAACACATTGGCAAAGCCAAAAAACCATCCAATTTTCCGGATTCTGGTCTCCCTCAAAAAAGGAGGATTAAACCGCACGATATAAAGTCCATCCCCGTAGTCCCGTTCGCCGAGCGGCGTGTCCTCTTTTGTGCCGACATCCACAATCCAAACCTTCCATCCGGCAGCAATAAACCCCTCTACCGTTTTCCAGAACGTAGGGGCGCCAACATTATGCCGCTCTCCGAGACCGGCAAACGTAAGAAGAAGAAGATTCTTCATTATTTTTCCTCCAAATCCGAAACGATCTGACGAACGCGGTGAACCCAGAGATTTCCGTTTCTCAGTGCTTCGATACATTGTTTTTCATATTCTTTTCTTTTCCCTGGATTGTCCATTATGCTTTGCAGCGCGTTCGCCAGAGCTTCCGCCTCATACGGCACGACCAAACCGATGCCGTTTTCACGGACAATGGCCGAAATCGTCCGAGCGTTTGTAACAACAACAGGCAGACCATAACTCAGGTAGTCAAAAAGTTTTACATTGACCGCTAAATGCGTGTATGGTGTCGGAGACACCGGTATGACCGAAACGGCAGCGCGTGCATACAGCGGCTTCAGCCCCTCGCCCGACGTATGATGCACCTCCAGCCACGGAGCTTCCTTATACGGACTTTGAAACGCTTTCCATTCCTTTTCCCGGCAAACAAGGATCAGACGGTATGTCCCGTCTCCGGCGTTTAGCTGCTCAAGCGCCTCAAGCAGCATCCCGACGCCGTACCCGCCGTCCAGCCCACCGACATATATGCAGGTCTTTTCCTCCGGGCACCGCTCAGAAAGATGATCTTCGCCTGCTGGGGGCAGCGAACGCATATCTGTATAGGAAAAATACTTCTTACATTCTTCCGATGGAAAGTACACGATGTCTGCACATTTGAGCACGTTATTTGTGCGCTGCTGCAAATAATCCAGCCAGTGATCCTTCAGCCAGCCGGTAAGATCTGTCCGGCGGGGATACAGTTCCGGAAACATCCAATAGAAATCCCGGTAGAAATACCCGATGGGAATTCCCATTCGGGAGATTTTCCGGATAAGAGCGATATCGCAGCGGAACGTGATCGGCATAGAGGGAGATTCGATATAGCAGATATCCGGCCGGTTTTCCCTAAGCCACCGCCGTATCTCCTGTACCGCTTCGGTGCGCGCCTTTCTTCCCCAGCGCTGCTGTGCTCCGGAGAGGAGCTTCACCTCATGCCCTGCGTCGAGAAGCGCCCGGTACATCTTCTGCGGGCGTACCGACGATCCGGAGGTGCCGGAGTTAATATCCACATAGGTGATATACAAAATCAGCATGAAAGAACTCCCTCATAAAGCTCGGTAAGCCGAGCGGCGATGGTCTCGGGGGCGAATTTCCGGCGGATGTCCGCGGAGATCGCCGCGCTGTCGTAGTCTTCTCGGCGGAGCATCATGCGCTCCATGGCGCTGGTGAGAGTGCTCTCGTCGTCCACAGGGATCAGGATGCCATTCTCCTCCGTGACAAAATCCTCCGGACCGCCGCAGCGCGTGGCGATCACTGGAAGCCCCGCCGCCATTGCCTCAATATAGGCGACGCCAAACGTTTCGCTCCTCGACGCCAGAACGAAGCAGTCCGCTCCGGCGTATGCTTCAGCAAGCTCGTTTCGTGGACAGTGGCCGCGGAAGGAGACGCGGCTGTACAGCCCCAGTTCGGCGCATAAAGCCCGCAGCGCGCCGCTCTCCGGTCCATCGCCGAAAATGATAAGCCTCGGCTCGCCGTGCAGCGCAGCGAACGCATGGAGAAGCCCCGCCATGTTTTTCACCGGGATGAGATTGCCAGCCGATACGAACGTGAAGCGCTCGTGCGCGATCCTCTTCGGCGCAAACTGCACCGTATCCACGATATTGGGTACGACAATAGCTTCGACCCCGGTGTTGGCGCGCATGTTTTTCGCAAGCGCCTGGCTGACCGCCAGCACGGCGGCACAGCACTCATATTTTCTTTTCAGATGTTCCGCCTTCTCCGGTGAAAGCGCACGGTTGTGCAGGGAGGAGTGCTCAGTGAAAACGAACGGAATGCCCTCCCGCTCCGCCATCGCGGCAAGTTCAAAGCCGAAATGCTGGTGGATAATGTCCGGCTTCCAACCATCCTTTGCTATGGCGCGACGGATACCAGAGGCCGCCAGCCGTCCGGCCAGCTCCGGAAGCCCCAGCGGCAGCGCGCCGCAGGGAACCGAAGCGTAATAAACGGGTATGCCGTCCAGCGTGTATCGATAACACCCCCACGGGCGGGAGTGGCGGATCGACCGCGTGTCCACGGCGGCAAAGCGGACATCGTGTCCGGCATCCCGCAGCGCTTTGGCCTGATCTAGACCAAAAATATTTATTTTGTGTTTTCTCGGACTGTCAAAGCCAGAGGCTGCAATGAGGATTTTCATCCGTTATTCTCCTGCAAGAATGTCCGCAATGCGGCGGCAGGCATGGCCGTCGCCGTAGGGGTTCGCGGTGCGGCTCATTTTTTCGTACGCCGCCGCGTTATCCAAAAGCTCCGTGAAGCTCTCGTAGATCGTTTCCTCCCGTGTGCCTACCAGCCGGAGCGTTCCGGCTGCGACGCCCTCGGGCCGCTCGGTCGTATCGCGCATGACGAGCACCGGCTTGCCGAGGCTCGGCGCTTCTTCCTGAATGCCGCCGCTGTCGGTGAGCACGAGATAGCTGCGTGCGAGAAAATTATGGAAATCCAGCACATCCAGCGGCTCGATGATATGGATTCGTTCGTCGCCGCCGAACACCTCCGCCGCCGTTTCGCGCACGGCGGGGTTGCGGTGGACGGGGTAGATCGCGCGGACATCGTCGTGCTCATCGAGCACGCGGCGGATGGCGCGGAACATGTGGCGCATCGGCTCGCCGAGATTTTCCCGGCGGTGTGCCGTAATGAGAATGAGCCTCTTCCCTGCCGCCCATGCGAGCTCCGGATGGGTATAGTCGGCGCGGACGGTCGTTTTCAGCGCGTCGATGACCGTGTTGCCGGTCACGTGGATCGTGCCGGGGTCGCGCCCCTCGGCGAGAAGATTTTCCTTTGCCTGCTCCGTGGGCGCAAAGTTGTAGCGGCTGACGATGGACACCGCCTGCCGGTTGAATTCCTCAGGATAGGGGCTGTAGATATCCCGCGTGCGCAGCCCGGCCTCCACATGCCCCACCGGGATGCGCAGATAGTAGGCCGCGAGCGCGGCGGCAAAGGCGGTCGTCGTGTCGCCCTGCACGAGGACGATGTCCGGCTTTTCCGCTTCCAGCACGCCCTTGAGCCCTTCGAGAACGCCGGTTGTTACGTCAAAGAGCGTCTGCGAATCCTTCATAACGGAGAGATCGTAGTCCGGCACGACGGAAAACGTTGCAAGGATCTGGTCGAGCATCTCGCGGTGCTGTCCCGTGACGCAGACAACGGTTTTTATTTTGCGCCGTGCGCGCAGCTCCTGCACGAGCGGGCACATTTTCACGGCCTCCGGCCGCGTGCCGAAAACCAGCAGGATCTTTTTCATGGCGTTCCTTTCCTTTTGCGCGCCGGATGTCTGTGCTTGTCAGAGGATCCAGCGCTCGGTCTCAAAGACCTCGGCGTACTGCCGTCCGATCTGCACGCCGTGGCTCATGGCCAGTGCGCGGATATACTCGCCGGAGGCATAAATGCGCCCACGCTGCGAGATATACCGCTCCACGGCGGCGATCTTCTTTTCTACATGGCGTTCTTCAAGCGTGACATATACCTGATTGTTGAACGTCAGGTTGTTCCACGGCTCCTCGTAGCCGAGGATGCTCGTGCGCTTGAAGGCCCGGATGGCCTCCTCGGCGATGGTGTGGTGATCCTGATGCACATCGTGCAGCGACGGGGCAAGCACGAGATCCGGCACGATGCGCCGGTTGAGCCGCACGAGCTCTTCCAAAATCTCCTGCCGGTGCGCTGGGAAATGACGAACCTGAAAATCGAAAAGGATAAGCTGTTCCGCCGGTATTCCGTAGCTCTCCATGGCGGAGAGAAATTCCGTTTTCAGCTCGTCCGCCGGAAAGCCCGCCGGGACGGACTCCGCACAGGTGGAGAACACTGCGAAATGCACCTCGCAGCCTTCCTCCAGCAGCCGTGCCACCGTTCCGCCGCAGCCGAGCTCGCCGTCGTCGGTGTGCGGGGCGAGGACTAGAACTTTCTTCATATCGTCAGCTCCTTTACCAGTCAAGTCGGTTTCCGGCGGCGTCGAAAAACGCCTCCTGATACCGCCGGGACATCCGCGTGCCGAAATGAGGCGTCAGCTCCGGCAGCGGCTCGCCGAGCAGCCGCTTCATACCGAGATACGGCAGGTTGACACCCGCCGCCGCACACGAAACAACGCCCGCGGTCAGGCGCGGATTGATCTCGATAACATATGGCGTTTCATCGTTGGCATTATAGAGAAGATCAAAGCCGAAATTGCCGTCGAGCTCAAGAGAGCGCACGACCTGCGTGCAGATTTCCTTGACTGCCGGATTGTCGTCCACGACAAGCGACATCATGTTGCTCGTGACGACCGAGAGACCGCGGCGCGATACCGTATAGATCGGCTCACCATGGTCGGCAAGAAAATCAACGCTGTATTCGGTGCCGGGAAGGTATTCCATGACGAGCATTTCCGGCATGGTCTCCCGCTCGGAGAGCGTGCGGATCAGCTCCTCATAGCTGATGAACATGGAGTTCGGCTTCTGCTCAAAGAAAAGGTCAAAGCGCGAAATGTTCGCGTTGAGCATGCGGATGCCGCGGCTGCCGTTGCCGACCGCCGCCTTGACGCACAGCGCCTTTTCCGGATAGCCCAGCGCGGAGACAGCGGCCTTCAGCTTCTCCACGGTATACACGCGCCGGTACTCCGGCGTGCGCAGGCCGTGCGCGCGCATTGCGTCGAGCAGGTGTGCTTTGTTATTAACGATCTCCAGCTTGTCCGGCTCCATCACGGATACCTTCGCGCCGAGAGCCTCAAACTCCGCTCGCGCGCGGGCAAATTTCATGAGCTCGCGCGTCACGATGGGGATGACGACCTGCACGCTCTCACGGCGGCAGATATCCAGCACGGCGGGAAGGAAGTCCTCCTTTTCCGCCGAGGGAACGGTATAAAATGCATCGACAAGATCGCGCGCACCGGCGTTTTCATTGCGGTCTACGGCAACGATGCGGATGTCCCGCTCGCCGTTTTTGCGCAGACACCGGATGATCCCCGGCGCGCCCGGCGCGCCGCAGCCGGTCATGAGAACCGTGCATTCTTTCATAGCTCTTTCTTACTCCTCGAAAACATATTGAGCGAATATTTCCTCCGCCGTCTGCGCCCGCTTGATGAGGCGCAGGGAATCGTCGCCCTTGCGGTACTCGATCATCGGCACGTCCGGGTGGATGAACGGCGGCTTGAGAACGTTGGAATAGGAGCCGATGTTATCAAAGATCACGCTGCTGCCAACATCGAGCGGCCCGGTGTAGCCCCGGTACAGGATGTCGTATTCGAGACAGGTGTAGCCGGTGAAATTCAGATTTTCCCGCGGCGTTTTCGCGTCGAGCACGAGCAGCGGAAGATTTCGCATCTGCGAGATGACGCCGGCGGTATGGATGCTCGCGTCGAGCACCGCGCAGTCGTTCCCCGGCAGGGATTTGATCGCCGTTACGGGCGCGGCAAACTGCATCGTGTCGGCCACGAGCGTTGTACCCGGCTCCGTGATGAGCGCGGGGCGTTCGCTTACCGGCATCGCGCCGTACTGCGCCCGGAAAAGCGTACCGACCGCCGCGCCGTACTCGGCAAACGTCGGGATATTCTGACCGAACGAAGCGCGCATTTCCTCCGGCAGACGGCCGAACATACCGCTGCCGAGATCAATAAATTTCGGCGGCACATCCGGGAAAAGCTCCCGTGCGAGCGTGAGCATGACTCTCGCGCGGCTCTCCCATCCGGCAATGCTACGGCTGCCGCTGATGTGACACTGGATGCCGTCAAAGGAGATGTTCCCCGCCGCGCGCAGCCGCGCGGCGAGCGTTTTCAGATACTCCGGTTCGGCGCACAGACCGAAACGCGAGGGCTTGCCGCTGCCGATATCGACATGCAGCCGCAGCGCCGTATGACAGACGCATTCCGGGTGAGCGGATGCCGCGCGGAGCACCGCGGCGAGTTCCTCCTCATTATCGATGATGACGCATGCGCCGTCGAGCAGCGCGGCAATTCCGTCCTCGCCCTTGCACGGGCCGTTGAAGAGGATATTCTCCGGCACGTTGCCGACGCGCCGCGCCAGAGCGTACTCCATGCCGGAGACAACTTCCGCCATGCCGCCGAGCGAGCGCACCAGTGAAACGATGCGGGGCGTGTAGTTGGTTTTGTAAGAATAGGCCGCACGGTAGGGCGCATAAGCGGCGCTCATGCCCTCCGTGAGCAGGCGATAGTTTTCGCAGAACCGGTCGGAATCAAAAATATAGGCAGGAAAGCCATATTCTTTTTTTATACGGCGATATGTGGATTCATCCAGCATGGATCATTCTCCTTTGAGAGACAGCAGCTCTTCGTACAGCGCCAGCAGCTTTTTCTCCTCGGTCTGCCAGTTGAAGCGGGTTTGCAGCGCGCCATAGCCGCGCTCTCCCATGGCCGCCCGGCGCTCGGGATCGTCCAGCAGCGAGCGGATGGCGGCGGCGATCTCCTCGGGCTTGTCCGGATCGACGCAGACGCAGCAGTCAAACTTCTCTTCAAGCTCCCGGGCCGAGAGAGTATCAGAAACGATGGACGGGAGCCCCGCGCCCATATATTCAAAGACCTTGGTGGGCAGATTGTCGGTACAGACGTACTGGTGGATATTTAAAAGCGTTGCGCAGCCGACGGAAAAATGACGGCAGTATTCCGGCACCCCGGCATACGGAACGACACCGGCATAGTCCACGCACGCAAACTCCGGCATTTTCTTCAGCTCTTCGAGATACGCCGGCCAGACGGGACCGGCCAGATGCAGCCGCGCCCCGGCGATGGCGCATGCGCGGATGAGATTTGTAATGCCGCGCTCGGCGGTCACGCCGCCGACATAGCCGACGGTGTTCTCCGCGTCCGGATAGAGCTTTTCCGGTGGCGGGAAGCGTCCGGCGTCCGGGAGATTATCCACGATCACAGTGCGCTTGGCGCTCTTCTCAAACGGGTTTTTCCCGAACGAGGTGCAGGGAATGATGACCGCGTCGAGCTTTTTGAAAACGCCCGCTTCCAGCGCGCCGTAAATGCGCGACGCCGGTTTTTTGAGAAAGCCGGGGATATACCCCTTTTCCTGAATGAGTAGGGAATAAAATTCGTGGCTGTCGAAAATCACGGTTTTCCCGTGCCGCTTGAGCTTGAGCGCATACGGCAGCAGCTCCGGATCGTGCAGATGGTAGAGCTCGCAGTTGAGCGCGAGCGCCGCTTCGTAGGCGTGCTTCACAAAGGGCGACGTGAGCCGGTTGAGCGTGCCGACGGGCTTTTCTCCCACGCCGACAATGTGTACGCCGAGCTCTTCCCGGCTCTCGCCGGGGGCGACGAGCGTTACATCGTACCCGGCGCGCGCGAGCGACACGCACTCCTTATGAAACACCCGCGTATCGTCGCTGCTGTGCACGCTGGTGAGATGGCAGACTCGCTTCATTCCGTCTCCGATCCGGCTTCCGGCGCGGGAAGCGCAAAGGTCTCGTCCGCCAGCGACGCACCGATGGCGCGGAATTTCCGGATGCCGCGGACGGTATACAGTACGCCGCTCCAGACCGCGAGCGGCAGCGGGACGCGGACGTAGCGATACGTTCCGAACGTCATGCGCGCGGCCTTGAGCTTGTTGCCGGATTTGGACGAGCGCGACACGCGGTAAACGAGCAGCGGCTCGTTTACGCCGTAGGCCCATGGCTCTTCGCGGAGGATCTTCAGCCAGACTGCGAAATCCTCGTGGATGGCGTCGTTCCCCATGGGGAATCTCTCCATCAGCTCCCGGCGGACGAGAACCGACGAGCAGGAAATAACATTCTGCCCGAGCAGACGGCGGTAATTCACGCGCCCCGGCACGGAGAGCGTGTAGCCGTATTTGTGATCGTCCTCGGAAATGAACGCCGAGCCCGTGAAAAAGAGGCCCGCTTCCGGGTGCTGCGCCGCGAGCGCCATCTGGCGCTCGAGCTTTTCGGGCATCCAGAGATCGTCGCTGTCGAGAAAGGCGATCCATTCGCCCCGCGCCTCGCGCACACCGCGGTTGCGCGCTTTCGATACGCCGCCGTTCTCCGGCTGCGCGATCACACGGACGCGCGGATCTTTCGCCGCGTAGCTCTGTGCCAGAGCGAGCGTTCCGTCCGGCGAGGCATCGTCTACGACGAGCACCTCGAGCTCACGCCATGTCTGCGCGAGGATGGAATCGAGCGTGGCGGCAAGCGTTTTTTCGGCGCGCCACGCCGGCACGACCACACTGATGAGACTCCGTTCGCCCATTTCCCTGTTCCTTCCGATGATCTGTATAGTTTATCAAAGTATTTTACCAATAAACCACGGAAAATGCAATCCTTAATATGAGCAGCTGATACCTTGTGTGTTCTTATATTTTTCCTTGACTTCCGTTGTCTAACCGTGTAGACTATGCATAGAGTCTATCAACGTAGACAAGGAGGGCTTACCCATGGAGATTCCGAAGATCCACGAGGGCGAATACCGTTTCTGCCTGATTTTGTGGGAGCACGGACCGATCGCCGCCGCGCAGCTTGCAAGGCTGTGTCAGGAGCAGCTGGGATGGAAGCGGACCACGACGTATACAGTCATCAAGCGGCTTGGGGAGCGCGGCGTCCTGAAAAATGAAGACGGCATGGTAACGGCGCTTGTATCAAAGGACGAGGCGCAGGCGTGGGAGATCGACGAGCTGGTGGAAAAGAAGTTTGAAGGGTCTCTCCCCGCGTTTATCGCCGCTTTTACCCGGCGGCAGGATCTCTCCGATGACGAGCTTGACGAGGTGCAGCAGATGATCGACCGTATCCGAAGGGGGGAGAAATCGTGAGCGAGCTGTTCTTGGAGATCGTCAACCGGAGCATAGCCGCAAGCTGGATCGTGATCGCGGTTCTGGTATTGCGGCTCTGCCTGAAAAAAACACCGAAATGGGTGAATGTCCTGCTCTGGGGCATTGTCGCCGTGCGGTTGATCTTCCCGTTTTCGATCGAGAGCGCTTTGAGCCTGATCCCGAGCGCGGAAACGGTCAGCCCGAGCATTATGATGGAGCAGACGCCTTCCGTCCAGACGGGCGTTCCCGCCCTCGATCAGGTCATCAACCCGGTCATTGACCATTCGCTTTCGCCCGCGCCGGGCGCAAGCGCCAATCCGCTGCAAATATGGATCCCGGTTTTAACGGTGATTTGGCTTTTGGGAGTAGCTGCACTTTTCCTCTACTCCGCCGTGAGCTACCGGCGTTTGCGCCGCAGGGTCTGCGAAGCGGTGATATTGCGGGACAATATCTATCAAAGCGAAAATGTTTGTTCTCCGTTCGTGCTGGGGATCATCCGGCCAAAGATCTATCTCCCGTATCATATGGACAAACGCGAGATGGATCATGTGATCGCCCACGAGCAGACACACATCCGCCGCAGGGATCACTGGTGGAAGCCGCTCGGCTTTCTGCTGCTGACGGTCCACTGGTTCAATCCGCTGCTATGGCTCGGCTATATCCTGCTGTGCCGGGATATCGAGCTTGCCTGCGATGAAAAGGTCATCCGGGAAATGGGCAGCGAGCAGCGAGCCGATTATACGCAGGCGCTCGTATCTTGCAGCGTCAGCCGCCGCAGCATCGCGGCGTGTCCCCTCGCTTTCGGCGAGGTGGGCATAAAGGAGCGGGTGAAGTCCGTGATGAACTATAAGAAGCCCGCATTCTGGATCGTTCTGGCGTCTGTGGTTGTCTGCGCCGTGGCCGCCGTCTGCTTTCTGACGGATCCGAAAACAGAGCGGAGCTCGCCCAGCGTCGGTGATAATGTGTCCGGTTTAGGACCGGCGCAAACGGAAAAGTGGTTCGACTACCTGGAAAACCCCGAGGAAATGAACTGGGACGGACGTCTGGAGATCGCTCTCCCGGAATATCCGGGCGTAACGTTCCGCTGCTATCCGGAGAAGATGGAAGCCGTGACGGAAAACGAGATCACACCGCTTTATACCGGAATGCCCATCTGGAACACATATTTCTGCGACCTCACCGGTGACGGACTTCCCGATCTGTGCTCCACAGTCACCTTCGGCTCCGGCATCATCGACAGCCGCATCATAGTCTGCGACTATGCCAACGGTGAGAGTTACACGCTGGAAGACCGCGGGAAATACGACTATTCCCTTCGGCTGGACGAATCGGACGGCAGCCTGTGTGTCGTTCAAAGGGCGCATGACAGCGGTGATATCGCTGCCGTCGGCGAGCTGTTTTTCAGCGACAGCGGCTTACACTTACAGGTTATCAAAACAAACTTTGAAACACACAAATTCACATCGGTGACAATCCGCAATAACGGAGAGGCCCCCCTGCACATTACGATTGGCTCCGATGAAACAGCTCTTCCCGCAGGCGAAGAAATGACCTTTACCTATGCCGCCTTTGAGGTGAGAACGATTCGGCTCGCTTCTTTGGGGGAACTGAACTATACCGTCGCATACGATTGACGCGCCGCCTCTGCCGATGCATCAAGACACGCGCAAAACGAAAACCGCCGCGAATTTTCCTCCTATATGGAGCAGGAAATTCGCAGCGGTTTTTTAGCGAAAGAGCAGCAAAATTATTTGGTTTCTCCGGCGCAGGCCGGTTCTTTCTTTTTTTCTTCCGCCGGTTTGGCGTCCACACCCTCGGTGCTCTCCTTGACGAAGATAATCTTCAGCGTATAGAAAATGAGCTGCAGATCCCAGAGGAATGAAGCCTTCTGGATATAGTACATGTCGAGAAGCGCTTTGTCCGCGAAGGTGGTGTTGTATTTTCCGTAGAGCTGGGCGTAGCCGGTGAGACCTGCCTTGGCCCGCAGTCGGTAGGCGAACTCCGGGTACTCGGCGCAGTATTTCCTATAAAACTCCGGCCGCTCCGGGCGCGGGCCGACGAGCGTCATGTCGCCGCTCAGAATATTGAGTAGCTGCGGCAGCTCGTCGATGCGCGTGGCACGGAGGAACGCCCCCACCTTCGTGATGCGGGAATCACTCTTCCCTGCCAGTACCGCGCCGGTGGCGGATTCCGCGTTCACGACCATGCTGCGGAACTTGGTAAGGTAAAACGGCTTGCCGTTCAGCGTGAGACGCTTCTGCCGGTAAAATACCGGCCCGCCGTCCTGAATTTTGATGGCGATGGCGACGGCAAGGAAGATCGGGCTGCAAATGATAAGGCCGCATACGGACGCAACGATATCGAGCACGCGCTTCGCCGTCAGATAGCCGCGGTCGTGGTTGCCGGTGTGCACGGCGCAGAGCGGCACATCGCTCATGATGACCGTGTCGGCACAGTTTACCATGATGTCCTGCATATCCGGCTTGAGCATGATGGCGATGCCGTGCCAGAAGCAGTCGTCCATGATGCGGCGGCGCAGCTCCTTTTCCATCGGCATCAGCACGACTGTAGTGTAGGAGTGCATGATCTCGCACAGCTCCTCCCACGGCATATCCGCGGAAACGACGCGGTCGATGGAGTAGCGCGTGCGGCGGCGGTCAAACTTGCTGCGGACGTTCTCCTCGGCATCCTTCTCCGGCACGATCAGCAGCGCTAACGCCGGCGGCTCGAGCCGGTCGGCCAGAATGCGGGCGAGAATAAAAATCCCTGTCTCCACGAGGCACTGCAGCAGCAGCGTGAGGATGACGTATTTCGGCGGCAGGAGCATTTTTGCGATCATGCACATGAGGAAATAGGCAATGGTGTCCGTGAAAAAGCTCGAAAGGCCGAACGCGAACACCAGCTCCCGCGTGCGGTATTTCCGTACGCTGAAGCTGCCGTAGATCGTCATGAACAGCACAAGGATCGCGAAATAGACAACGAAGAACAGTACATTGCCCCGCAGAAAAAACGTCGCTGACGGGTAATGGTGAACGTATGTATAGAAGAACAGCAGCGCCGGCACGACCGCCAGCGATATTTCCAGCAGCGCGCTGATCGCTGCCTGCCCGGTATGTCCCGCATGGGAAGTCTTTTTCATCGTATCCGCCCATTCTGTCGAAAGGATATAAAAACGCCCTTATCCGTATATTGTACCAGATAAGGGCATAAAACGCAATATGTATCCCACGCTTCGGCGAGAAAAACGTCTGAAAGAGTCTTTAACGGTCTCTGTCGTGCTCTCCCCAGTCCATCGTGGCCTCAAACTCCGGATCAAGCGGATACCGGACACCGTCGATGATCTTGCAGTGGATGATGCCAGTGCCGTTCATATAGAACATATGGCCGAGAGCATCGCGCATGTCGTAGTAATCCTGATCGCACCGCCAGGGGTCCTCGTTGGACTGTACCCAGTCGTACACGCCGTGATATACGATGTCCGGGTGCGCCTCCTGCAGTTTTTCCTGCTCCTCCTGCGTGAGAACGCCGTAGCTGAACCACACGCGCTCGATTTTGTCCATTTCCATCAGCGTCTGGAACGTGTCCTCCGGCTGAAGGAGCGTCATAAACGTGATGTTCAGATCGCGCAGGCTCTTGCAGTCCTTGAGCGGGGCGATGCTGGTGGCGTAAGCGCGGTTGAGCTCCAACCAGATGAGATTGTCGCACGAGGCGATCGGTGAGAGATCGAGTGCATGGCAGTCGAGCAGGACAAGATATTTTAGATCGGGCATCTGATAGAGGAAGCTCAGATCCTCGATTGGCCGATGGCCGAGATCGAGCGCGATCATGTCCGGGCAGTAAGCGAGCTTCTTGATCGTTTCGTTCGTGAAGTATCCGTAGTAGCGGGAGGAGGCGCGGAAATAGGTGGTGTCTGTGCGGATGTTGTAGTGCGTTATGTGCAGCGTCCACACAAAGCGCACATTCTCGTACTTCTTATTCAGCGCATCCATTTCCTCATCGGAAAAGCCGCAGTCAGACATATCGACCTTTTCAAGCTTGTGCATCACAGGAAGGATGCTCTCCACCGGTTCAGTGGATTCCATCTCGATGCCGGTAAAGTCAAGAAGTGTGTCCTCGGTGCTGATCGGCACGCCGTAAAGCTCGAACGTGAATGCAAAATCGACCGCCGGGTATTTCTCGCAGACCGGCGTCATCTGTTCGACCGTCACGCCGGTGCCGGTGAGATCGACGCGCGTGAGCTTCGGCAGCGAGGCGAGCTTTTCCGAAAGCTCCGCAACATCCGCTTCGGAAAATGTGCGTCCGGCAAAACTCAGCTCCGCGGTATCGCTCGGGTAAGTATCGCCGAAGATCGCCACGGGCCAGACGAACGCGACGGCGGGAAACTCGGCGCGCAGCGCGTTCTTTTCTGTCTCGCTCCACGGGCACGCGGGGAACGACACGGTCTGCGCCGCCGGAAGATACCGCAGCGCCTCGCGCAGCGCGTCCGGTGTGATGGAGATATCGTCCACGGCGATCTCCGAGGCGCTGTCGAGATACTCCGTGCTGCCGAGCGGCACCTGCCACTCCAGTTTGAGCGCCGGGTATTTCTCCCGCAGGGCGAGAAGAGCGTCGTAGCACGCGCAGCCTCGCGCATCGGCAGAGCGCAGCGCCGTGAAGTAGTCAAAAAGCGGCAGCTCGGAAACGGTGAAGTCCGTCAGCGTGATGCTTTCAGCATCCGAGGGATACCGGCTCGCGCCGATGGGGATGCTCCAGCGCACCAAAAGCGCCGGATACGCCGCGCGGACGGCATCAAAGCGCTCCGGAGAAACGTCCGCCGCCGTAAGATCGAGCTCCGCGAGCGCGGGAAAAAACGCCAGACGGGCGACGTCCTCCTCCGTGAGCGACGTGAGAACGATGGCCGTGCTCTCGCAGTCGATCACCGCGCCGCCGATGGGAACGTCCCAGTATATTTTGCAGTCCGGCAGCTGCTCGCGCAGACGAAGATACCTTTCCTCCGAAATGCTCTTGCCGCGCAGGTCGATCTGCGCGCTGTCGCGGCGGTGGAGGCCGCCGGCGTAAACATACACCGAGTTCAGCCACACCAGCGCCGCCGCAATGATGAGAACGGCAATCACCGAGATCAGTATCCACAGCTTTTTCCCGCCGCGGCGGGTCCCGGCGCGGCCGGTATCGGTATGCTTGGACATATGGGGGTTCCTCCCATGTGTATAAAATTCCTCTTATATTTTATCTTGTAAAGCGTGGAATGTCAATGCGCTTCTCCCCTTCTGCACGGGCGTGCCGATTGACTTTCCTGCCGATGCTCCGTATAATGAAAGCGCCGAAAGGGGTGTTTTTCATGCGCCACGCATGGCTTATCATTACGCACGGAAACTTTGAAATTCTTGAAAAGCAGCTGCGCTTTCTCGACAGCGAAAACGCCGATTTTTTCATCCATGTGGACGCACGGGTCAAGGATTTTGACTTTGCACATGTCCGCTCGATCCCCCGAAAATCGCGTGTTACGTTCCTTGACCGCAAACCGATCTCCTGGGGGCATTTTTCTCAGGTCGACTGCGAGCTGCGTCTGCTGTGCGCCGCCGTTCCGGGCGGGTACGACTATTACCATCTTCTCTCCGGCGTGGATGTGCCGGTCAAAACACGGCAATACATCGAAAATTACTTTTCCTCCGTGCAACCCGGAACAAACTTTGTTCATTTCCAGCACAAAGAGATCATCCGCGATCACCGTGACCGCGTGAAATTCTATTACCCGCTCCAGCGGTGGAATCTGCAAAACCGCATCATACGCCTTGCGCTGCGCCGCACGGGAGAGCTTCTGCAGCGTCCGTTTGTCGACCGGACAAAAAAAGACCCGGAGGGCTATGTGTTCCAAAAGGGTGCCAATTGGTTCAGCATCACGCACGCGCTCGCAACGTACGTTCTTTCGCAGGAAAACTGGCTGCGCGAGCGATACCGCAGCACCTTCTGCGCCGACGAGATCTTTTTGCAGACGCTCGTCGTCAACTCTCCGTTCCGGGATACGCTTCCCTCCGACTACTTCGGCGACGACCACAAAACCTGCCTGCGCTATATTGACTGGCAGCGCGGCAAGCCGTACTCCTTCCGCAACGAGGATTACAGCGAGCTTATCGCCACGCCGCCGGAGTACCTTTTCGCCCGCAAATTTGACTACCGCACAAATGCCGAGGTCGTAGACCGGCTGTTTGCGCATTTCGGAGAGGAGGCTTCCGATTGAGACACGCATGGCTCATTCTCACACACGGGAATTTTGAGATCCTCGAAAAGCAGCTGCGCTTTCTCGACAGCGAAAACGCCGATTTTTATATTCATGCAGACGCCAAGGCGGCGTTCGATCCCGAGCGTTTTCGTGCCGTGCCCAAAAAGTCGCGTATCACGTTCGTTCCGCGCCACCGCATTTCGTGGGGCCATTTTGCCATGGTCGAGGCGGAGCTGGAGCTTCTCCGCGCCGCTGTGCCGGGCGGGTATGACTACTACCATCTTCTCTCCGGCGTGGACGTGCCGGTCAAAACGCGCGCGTACATTGAAAACTATTTTACCCGTGCGCCCGGGAGAAACTATGTAAGCTTTCTCTCGCCGGAGATTTCCCGCACGGATCTCTACCGCGTCCGGTTTTACTACCCCCTGCAGCGCTATAACATCCGAAAACCCGCCGTGCGCCGGACGCTGCGCAATCTCTCCGCCGCGCTGCAGCTCGGCTTCGGCGTAGACCGGACGCGGTGGCGGCCGGACGGCTTCGTTTTCCAGAAGGGCGCGCAGTGGTTCAGCATCACGCACGCGCTCGCGCAGTATCTGCTCGAAAAAGAGAGCGAGATCCGTGAGTTTTTCTCCGATACCTACTGTCCGGACGAAATGTTCGTCCAGACGGAGATCGTAAACTCCCCCTTCCGCGATACGCTGCCGGAGCACGCGTTTGAGAACGACTACGCAAGCTGTCTCCGGTACATCGACTGGCAGCGCGGCAATCCCTACACATTCACGGACGGCGACCTCGACGAGCTTCTCGCCGCACCGGAAACGGCGCTCTTCGCACGGAAGTTTGATTACCGCACGAGCCCCGGCGTCGTTGACGCGCTCTTTGACCGTTTCGGATAATTTTCTCTCCGGCGCACGGAAGCATCCGTGCGCCGTTTTTTGTTCTTGCAGATGGGCGGCATATATGGTATTCTGTATCTATATGGTGTATATGCCAGGCCGCGCATATACTTTGTGCGAAGCCGCAATCTGTCCGTAGCTTTAGAGAGAGGGAATGACATGAAAAAACGTCTGTTCAGCCTGCTTCTTGTACTTACGCTCTGCTTCACGCTGCTGCCGTATTCCGCTGCGGCGGAGGGCGGAGAAGAAACGATGGTCACCGTCACGTTCGATATGGGCGGCCACGGCGGCGCGGCTCCGGCAAGCGTCACCGTGCCGAAGGGCAGCAAGATCACTGCGCCCGAATCCCCGGCGCCGGGCTGCGAGGACGGCAAATACTACTTCGTCCATTGGACGGCGCACCTCTTTTCCGACGCCTCCTCGGACGCATGGAATTTTGCCAAAGACACCGTGGAGAGCAGCATGACGCTGCGCGCCGTGTGGTACCAGTACGCCGAGATGCACGAAAAGGTCTCTCTCCGCGGCAAGCCTTATGCCGGCGCCCTTGTGGAGTACCGCGACAGGGCCGGCAGCGTCGTATATACGCTGAAGGCCTCCGGCACCGACGGGAACTGCACCGATTACGTCTGTGAGAGCACGAAGCCGGGCGAGTACGACCTCTACATCGACGGGAAATACATCCGTCCCGTGACTGTCAACCGCGGCGCGGCCGGTTATTCGACGACCACAAGGCTTTTTTACGTCACCTTCAGCGCCAACGGGCAGGAATTCACGCCGGAGACTCGTCCCGCTGACGTGCTGTGCTTCACCTCCGGTCTCTTCCACGACGATTCCGTAAGCATGCCGAAACTGACGCCCAAGGCCGTGGACAGCGCTTACACGTTCTCCGGCTGGACAGTCGGGCCGGAGGCGGATTCCGATCCGTTTGATTTTGCCAATAAGGTCTACGGCGATACCGTGGTCTACGCGCAGTGGGAAAAGACCGCGGATGAGGATTCCGTTCTCGTCACCGCCATCAGATCGAGCATCGTCGGCGAAAAATACGCCAAAAAGGGACAGGATTATTCCGCAAGGCTCGTCCCGGACGAGGGCTATGAGCTGCCCTACCACGCGGCGATGGGGAGCTACACCTCCTATACCTATGTGACCATCAGTGATGAGGTGCTCAACTCGGCAAACTACACGCTCAACTGCGCCACCGGCGAGATCACGATCCCCGGAAAATATGTCACGGGCGATATCCGCATCAAGACCATTCCCCGCATCCACCCGTATACCGTGACGTTCGATCCCAACGGCGGTACCGGCACGCAGACGCCGATGCTGGTTTTTCCGCACAGGGACGGTTACGACTATGAAAAGTCATCCGCAACGCCCTATGCCTACTTCCGTGCGCCGGAGTGTACCTTTACGCCGCCGGACGGCAAGGTCTTTGCCAAATGGAGCGGCGGTGAGAAGATCGCCTCCAGCCTGAGAGTCCGCGGAAATGCAACGCTTACCGCGCAATGGGCCGACGCCCCCGAGGGCGTTTACACCGTGGCGTTTGATCTTAACGGCTGCACCTTCTCCGGCAAAACGACCACGCAGGCGGACGCGGATTACTCTGTGAGGCTCGCCCCCGCGGAAGGCTATGCCTACCCGATCACGCTTCGGAATATTTCTATTGGCGGCACGGTGCTCGGCAGCGGGAAGTATTCCTATGATCCCGCGACCGGCATTCTGACGATCCCCGCCGCGGCGATCACCGGAAATATCGTCATCTCCGCCGCCGCCCTAATGCCGACGCCCACTCCGACACCTACTCCGACACCTACTCCGAGTACGTCAACGGGGGGGAATGGAAATAATGCAGGGACCAGTACAGGAGAAGGAACCGGGACTGGTGGAAGTAATGCTGGAACTAATGGAATTGGAAACGATGAAGGCAATGGTCAGACCCCGACACAGAATCCGACAGGCGAACAGAGTGGCACTGAGGATTCTGCACAAGATTCCGGTCGGAACTCTGCAGAGGGAGAAAAAGGTGCAAGAACTGCCATTCAGGATCTGAGAACTTCCGAAGAGGAGATTGCTTACCAGATTCCGTACAGACTTTCTGAACCGGTGCCGGGTATAACGGAAACGAAGAACCTGTCACAGGATGATGCAGATCCTGCGGATGATACTAATAATGATACCAAGGGTGACACCAAGGATGACAGCAAGGGCGACACTAAGGATGATACTAATAAGGATCCCAAGGATGATACAAAGGATGATGGGGATAGTTTAGATAATCTTCCGAGTCTTCCTCTTGTTCCCACACCAAGCGGTGGATATGACTTTTCTTCCTTTAATATCTGGGATCAGATTGACCGGGAAGCACTGGAAAAAGAAATTAATGATGCACAGAAGGCAGCTTATGAGAATGCAAACCGTGCAATTTCCGATACCGAAAGCGAGATCCGTAACCGGGCTGACCGGGCCAAAGTAAGGGTTGAGTCCGCGCGGACATCGTTAAGCAGCAGCTTTACGAAGATCATTGATCAGACACGCACCCTGAACAATATGGCAGATGATTATAATCAGCTTTTGCTGGATGACTTACAGGCAATTAATGATGAAGTTCAGGTGATTACGAACATTATTACCGATACGGATACACCGGATACCGACGAAATCTTTATGGATGTTTCTGATGATGATACAGTCAAGGATACCGAGGGCAAGGTATTGAGCTGTACGAATTATGGAAAAATCTGTGGTGATCTCAATGTCGGCGGTATTGCCGGAACCATGTCCCGTGAGAACAACCTTGATCCGGAGGATGACTTAAATCTTTCTTCCGATAACGCAACACTGAATGTCAGGTACAAGGAACGAATTGTTATCCGGGAGTGCTATAATAGTGGAAAGGTAGAAGGAAAGAAGGAATGTGCCGGAGGGATTGTCGGTGAAATGACCCTTGGCAGCATTATTTCCAGTATGAATACCGGAAGCATTTCGGGTGACGAAGATAAAGTCGGAGGTATTGCCGGAGAAAGTAAGGGAACGATCCGCAAAAGCAGCTCGAAGTGTGCACTATCCGGAGATAATCAGATTGGAGGTATTGCCGGAAAAGGTAAAACCATTACGGACTGCTATAGTATGATAGAGATTCAGGAGGGAAATTATTATCTGGGATCCATTGCCGGACAGATTGATGATTCAGGAACTGTAGAGAACAACTATTTCGTAGAAGGATGTCCTCCCGGAATTGACGGAATCAGCCTTGAGGGTGAGGCACAGCCTGCCTCTTATGATGAGTTCCTGGAGCTTCCGGATATTCCGGATTCATTCCGCTCAATTCATCTGACCTTCATGGCAGATGACTCCCAGGTAGACCGGATCACCATTAATTACGGAGAGAGCTTTGATATTGCCAGGCTCCCGGAGGTACCCGAGAAGGATGGATATTCCGGTGTGTGGGAAGACTTCTCCCAGGAGAATATTACCTTTGACCAGACGATCGAAGCCGTATATACTGAATATATTACGACACTGGAGGCAAATCTTGATGGAACAAAGCTTCCTAAGCTTTTGGCCGAAGGAACCTTTGATACGGATGATTCCTTAGAGATTAAGAAGGTTGAGCTTTACCCGGAGGATGCAGAAACCAGGGCAGAGAGTTATCAGGTGCGTCTTGAAACATCCGATATCGGAAAGCATCTTTACAGGTTCCTGCCGGATGCTTCTCTTGAAATGGAAAATCCTTCGATTGAGATTTACAGAGATAAAGCTTTTGTCCAAATAGACACGGAGCAGGATGGCAGCTATCTGGTATTTGAATGTGAAGATGATGCGTTTACCTTTACCTGCGTGGACCGTCCGGCAGAACCTGTACCGGTTGCGTTGATTGCGATACTTGCCGGTATATGCCTGGTGGTAGTCTTTGTGTTAATTATAGGAATTCATGGCCGTAAGAAAAAGAAGAAAGCTGCCAGGACAGCATAGACTTAGGAGAAAACCATGACACATGCCGAAGCATCCATGAAAACGAAGCAGGCGATGGCAGATTCCCTGAAAAGGTATATGGAGGTGAAGTCACTATCCAAAATAACGATCAGTGCTATCTGCGAGGACTGCGGAATTAACCGGAAAACGTTTTATTATCACTTTAAGGATATTTATGATCTGCTAAAGTGGACACTGGAACAGGAATCACTTGTGGTAGTGAATCAGCTTGATGTTATGGTGGACTATGAGAAAATCGTTCTTACCTTGCTGGATTATGTGGATAAGAACCGTGCACTGCTGGTTCATGCGTATTCCGCGATTGGTAAAAATGGTTTTGGGCAGTTCTTTTCCTCCAGCTTTGAGCGTGTTAGTCTGGATGTGATTGACAGTGCTGCCGAAAGGCAGAACGTAGAACTTTCTGAGGAATATAAAGGGTTTCTCTGTTGCTTTTACAGCAATGCATTGTATGGATTGTTAGTAACCTGGTTTTTGAACCAGAGCCGGTTTGACAGGGAGCGGTTCGCGGGATATATTGTTTTTACCCTGAGAACTACGGTAGAAGCGTTGCTGAATTCTTACGAGAACAGCAAAAGGTAAAGAAATAATAGACGAATAGAATCAAAGTAAAAACGGCGAAGAGGCTTTTGCAGTTGCAGAAGTCTCTTTTGTGTAGAGCACTTAGTGAAAGCGAGCCAAAGGCGAAGCTTGAACTTAGTGCGAACCAGTCCGGAACACTTAACGAGAGCAAGCCGAAGGTGCAGCCCGAGTTTAGTGAGAGGGACAAGTAGAGAACGGCTGCGCACAGGCAGAGCTTTTGGGGTAGATTTTTTATGAGTTCATCCTTGTCAAACATTGTATACCATGATACAATTAGTTGTCGATTTTATACGAAAGGAGTCATTAAAATGGATTTTTATGCAACTTTCTGGGCTTTGGTGCCGCCAATTGTAGCGATAGCACTTGCCCTCATCACCAAAGAGGTGTACAGTTCCCTGTTCGTGGGTATTCTGGTCGGAGGTCTGCTGTATTCCGGATTTTCTTTTGAAGGAACGATTACTCATATTTTTAATGATGGCTTTGTAGGCGTTCTGTCGGACAGCTATAATGTCGGTATTCTGATTTTCCTTGTTATTCTCGGTGCAATTGTCGCATTGATGAACAAGGCGGGAGGATCCGCTGCATTCGGACATTATGCAAAGAAGAAAATTAAAACAAGAGCCGGTGCACAGATTATGACCATTGCACTTGGAATTCTGATTTTTATTGATGATTATTTTAATTGTCTTACTGTAGGAAGCGTTATGAAGCCTGTTACGGATGAGCACAAGGTATCACGTGCAAAGCTGGCTTACCTGATTGACGCGACTGCAGCGCCTGTCTGTATCATTGCCCCGATTTCATCCTGGGCAGCAGCAGTTGCGGGCTTTGTGGAAGGGGAAGACG
>ERZ825137.1569-NODE-1569-length-29015-cov-5.274171_pt1 | contig 29015 bp, 27 predicted proteins | sample MGYA00519873_ERZ825137 | MGnify/ENA primary metagenome ERZ825137 (study PRJEB31778, sample SAMEA3449190) | human gut metagenome | biome: human gut; feature: human-associated habitat; material: faeces | place: United Kingdom | collected 2010/2012 ...
GCCGGGTGACCACATCATCATCTCCGCCTCGGCCATTCCGGGCAACGAGAAGTCCATCTCCCGCATCATCAACGAGCTGTACCGCAAGGGAGCGGAGGTCATCTACGACAAGCTTGAGGGCCTGCACGTCTCCGGCCACGCCTGTCAGGAGGAGCTGAAGATCATCCACGCGCTGACGAAGCCGAAGTTCTTCATCCCGGTTCACGGCGAGCAGCGCCACCTGCAGAAGCACGCCGCGCTGGCGCGCCAGATGGGCATGAACCCGAAGAACATCCTCATTGCCGACACCGGCTCCGTCATCGAGTGCACGCCGAAGACGTGCAAGCTCGCGGGCACCGTCCCGGCGGGCAAGATCCTCGTCGACGGCACGGGTGTCGGCGACGTCGGCAGCGTCGTGCTGCGCGACCGCAAGCATCTGGCGCAGGACGGCATGATCGTCGTGTGCGTCAACCTCTCGAGCGAGGACGGCTCCGTCCTGTCCGGCCCGGACATCATCAGCCGCGGCTTTGTCTATATGAAGGACAACGAGGACCTCATGGACGCCATGAAGATGATCGCCACGCATTCGCTGGAGGTCTGCCACAACCGCAATATTTCCGACTGGGCGACGATCAAGTCCACGATCAAGGGCGACCTGAGCCAGTTCCTGTTCAAGAACACGAAGCGCAACCCCATGATCCTGCCGGTCATTATGGAAATTTAAAACGATGGCACGCTGCCGCCCGGCAGCGTGCCGTTTTCTATGCAGACATGTGGGAAATGGATAATGGGAAGTGGAAGGTTCCCGCCGCGCTCATACTCTCTTTTCCCCCTCCTGTCAAGCCCCAATTTTTCCGTTCCGGCAAATTCGGCACATCGCTGATTTTTGAAAATTTTCAAAAATTCATGTCTCGTCAGGAAACCTCAAAACCGGCAGCCGCTCCGTTTATTTCCAACTTTTCGGCGGAAAATCCGAGCCGCGGAGTTGACATAAGTCCCGTTCCGGCCCGTGTATCCGGTTGCGCGGGATGCGAATGCGGGCAGAGTATTCATGCAATTATGCACCGGTCTTCCGGAGTTTTCCACATAGGCCTGTGCAGGTCAAGTTGTTGACAGGGCGCGGGGTTTTGCACATTGTGCACAGAGTTCTGCACAGGGAGCCTGTGGAAAGACGTGTGCATTGTGTGCATGGGGCGTTGACATAACGCCCGTTTATCGATTTGGGATGAATTGTGCAAAATCATCATAGGAAATTTCCGGGTGCAGCGCGAGGTTGACAGCGTCCGCCGCAACGCGCCCGAGAAAGCGGACCTGCGCGTCGATATCGCGCGGGGTGACGATCATGCCGCGGGGTCCGCCGAGCGTGCCCGCATCGAGCACCGTCGGCACGCCGAGGCAGAACACCGGCACGCCGAGCGTCCGCTTCTGCAGGGCGGCGCGGGCGTTGCCCACGCCGGAGCCGGGCACGATGCCCGCGTCCGAGAGCTGGAACGTGCGGCACAGCCGCTCCGGGGCAGCGGCCGCAAGGGCGTCAACGGCCAGCACGCAGGCCGGGCGCACATGGCGCACGGCCCCGCGCACGAGCTCGAGGCTCTCCATGCCCGTTGTGGCCAGCACGCCGGGCGCAACGGCGCTGACCGGCCGCACGCCGCCGAACTGCTCCGGCAGATGGCGGATGAGGTGGCGCGTCAGGAACAGCCCGCGCAGGCACAGCGGCCCGAGGGCATCCGGCGTGACGGCCTCGTTTCCGAGCCCGGCCACGAGCACACCCTGCCCCGGCTGCAGGCGCAGCAGCCTCCGCAGCTCCGCCGCCAGCGCCTCGGCTGCCGGGCGGACGTCCCGCGCCAGCGGCGGCAGCTCCAGCGTGACATAGCGCCCGGCGGGCTTGCCGAGCGCGGCCTCGCCCCGGCGGTCGAGAATGTGCACGTCCGTCACGGCAAAGCCGTCCCGCTCGCGCTCACGGGCGCGAACGCCCGCCAGCTTCGTCGTTTTCCCGGCGCTCTTCTCCCAGAGCGCCTTTGCCTCCATGGCAAGGTCCGTCCGGATCCCCATTTTTCCGACATCCTCTCCTTGTGATCTTACCCTTAGTCTGCTCAGAGGCGAAATTTTTTTGCAAAAAACAGAAAAAAGGATTGATTTTATGGGCGGACGCCGCTATAATAGATTCCTGCATGAGATTAATACATGGGTTTTCGATAAACGCCATTCAGAGGAGGTGGAATCCATGCCCAACATCAAGTCCGCAAAGAAGCGCGTGCTCCTGTCCCGCGAGGCCAACGTGAAGAACAAGATGGCGAAGTCCGCTCTGAAGACCACCCTGAAGAAGTTCGACAGCGCTGTCGTCGCCGGTAACCGCGAGGAGGCCACCGCTGCCTACAAGGCCGCCGTTGTCGCCGTTGACAAGGCTGCCGTGAAGGGGATCCTGCACAAGAACAACGCCGCGCGCAAGAAGAGCAGCATGACGCTGAAGCTCAACGCCATGGCGTAAGCAAATTCGGATCATTCCGCCTGATGGAGTACCTCCATCAGGCTTTTGCTTTCTCCGGGAGAATGCAGGGCCGCCGGATTTGTCATTACGAAGGGCGCTTGCGCCCGTGGCAATCTCGGGCAGGCACTGCCGACCCGTACTGGCTGCCGTTAAAATGGCATGTACCGATTGCGTCTGTAGCGGCGCTCACTGCGCAGCCGTTAGCGGCTTTGCCGCTCTACGGATGCGGCGTGCCCTTTACGGGCGGTGAGCGCCATTGGCAGCTGCAAGTTGGTGTGCACCCTCGTCGACCGCGTAATGCTCCCAAATTTGTCATTGCGAGGCCCCAACGGGGCCGTGGCAATCTCGCAGGACCCGACCGAATCGTGGGAAAGCCATCGGCGAAATCGTAACTGCCTTCCCGAGATTGCCACGTCGCTTCGCTCCTCGCAATGACAATTCGGGGCGTTCACCGTTTTAACGATAGTCTGTTTATTCCGCAGGTGCATCACCGGGAGCGGCATGCCGCTCCCCTACAATGGCGTGTACGATCAATACCCGCAATCATACGCGGCGGCCCGGGAGGATCCTCCCGGGCCGCCAGCTTTTTACTTTTGGTTATACCGTTCAATGGCGAGGCGCAGGAGCGTCAGGGAGCGCTCAAGCTCCTCAACGCAGCGCACATAGGCGATACGGATCTCACTCGTGCCCGCACCGGGCGTGGCATAGAAGCCGCTGCCGGGGGCAAACATGACGGTCTCGCCGTTGTCCTCGAACTCCTGCAGCAGATAGAGCTGGAAGCGCTCGGTGCTGTCCACCGGCAGCTTCGCCATGGTGTAGAACGCGCCCTGCGGCTCCGTCGTGACGATGCCGGGGATCTCCAGCAGCTTGCGGTAGCAGGTGTCGCGGCGGCGGCGGTATTCGTTGCGCGTGGCGTCGAAATAGCCGGGATCCACGCCATAGAGCGCAGCCGCGCCGAGCTGATCGAGCGTGGCGACGGACAGGCGGGCCTGCGCCAGCTTCAGCGCGCCCTGCATGATGTCGCGGTTGCGGGAGATAAGCGCACCGATGCGCGCGCCGCAGGCGCTGAAGCGCTTCGAAACGGAATCGATGAGAATGAGATTCTCGTCGATATCGCGGAATCTGCCCGCCGTGGCAGGCTCTGCGCCGTCATAGATAAACTCGCGGTAGACCTCGTCGCAGATGAGATACAGGCCATGCTCGCGGGCGATATCCGCCATGAGGCGCAGCTCCGCCGGGGTGAGCACCGTTCCGGTGGGATTGCCGGGGTTTGCAAGGAGGATGGCGCGCGTCTTTTCCGTGATGTGCGGCTCGATGCGGGCGCGCTCGGCGTAACGGTAGCCGTCCTCCGGCGAGGTCGGGATGGGATGCACCCGTCCGCCCGCCATGCGGATAAACGTGAAGTAGTTCGGGTAATAGGGCTCCGGGATGAGCACTTCGTCGCCCTCGTCCAGAATGCACAGCATAGCCATGAGCAGCGCCTCGCTGCCGCCGGTGGTCACGAGGATGTCCTGCGTTTCAAACGAGGCGCCGATGCGCGCATAATAGGCGCGGATGGCCTCGAGCAGGGCGGGGATGCCGGGGGATTCTGCATAGGCAAGCACGTCACGCCTGCCGGCCTCAATGGCTTCAAAAAAGGCGGGAGGCGTCTGGATATCGGGCTGGCCGATATTCAGCTGGTGGATACGGATGCCTCGCTGCTGCGCAGCGACCGCGTAGGGGTAGAATTTACGGATGGGAGATTGGGCACAGTCGCAGATTTTCCGGGAGAGCTTCATAATCACACCTCTGGTCAATTAAAATTTTGCAGGGAGGGATCTTTCGATGCTCGGGGTCATGCTCGGGCAAGGATGCGCTCCACGGCGTCGGTCTTCTCCCACGGCAGGTCGAGGTCCGCGCGGCCGAAGTGGCCATAGGCTGCGACCTGCTGGTAGATCGGACGCCGAAGGTCCAGACTGCGGATGATCGCCGCCGGGCGCAGGTCAAAGCACTCGCTGACCAGCTCACTCAGGCGGGCGTCGGACAGGCGGCCCGTTCCGAAGGTGTCGACAAGGACAGAGACGGGATGGGCAACGCCGATGGCATAGGCCAGCTCGATCTGGCACTTGGCGGCAAGACCTGCCGCCACAAGGTTCTTGGCGACGTAACGGGCCATATAGGCCGCGCTGCGGTCGACCTTCGTCGGATCCTTGCCGGAGAAGGCGCCGCCGCCGTGGGCCGCGTAGCCGCCGTAGGTATCCACGATGATCTTGCGGCCGGTCAGGCCGCTGTCCGCCGCCGGGCCGCCCACAACAAAGCGGCCGGTCGGGTTGACATAAAACTTCGTATCCCCATCGATGAGCCGCGCAGGGAGGGTCGGGCGGATGACACGCTCGATGACGGCCTCACGCAGGTCTTTGATCGAGACGCTGTCGGCATGCTGGGTGGAAACGACGACGGTATCGATGCGCTCCACGCTGCCGTCCTCGCCGTACTGCACGGAGACCTGACTCTTGCCGTCCGGGCGCAGCCAGTCGAGCTCGCCGGACTTGCGCACGGCAGACAGCTTCATGGCAAGCTGCTGGGCATAGGTGATGGGAGCGGGCATCAGCTCGGGCGTTTCGCTGCAGGCGAAGCCGAACATCATGCCCTGATCGCCCGCGCCGAGGGTATCGGCATCGTCAAAGGAGCTGTTCACGCCCATGGCGATATCGCCGGACTGCTCGTCGATGGCGGTGAGCACAGCGCAGGTGTGGCCGTTGAAGCCGGACTCCGGCTTATCATAGCCGATGCGGCAGATGGTATCGCGGGCCACATGGGGGATGTCCACATAGCATTCCGTGGAAATTTCGCCCATGACCATGACCATGCCGGTCGTAGCGCAGCATTCACAGGCGACACGCGCCTTGGGGTCCTGCGCCAGAATAGCGTCGAGCACGCCGTCGGAGATCTGATCGCAGACCTTGTCAGGATGCCCCTCGGTCACGGATTCGGAGGTAAAGATTCTTTTTTGCATCTGGAGGTTCCTTCTTCCCTGAAATTTTTGCATGCTTCTAACCTTCTCGATACAAAAAAGCGCCCTGCTGTCGACAGGGCACAAGGTTTTTGTCCTCATCTGTCGATAAAATCGCTGGAATTGGCACCTTGCAAATGCAGGTTGTCGGGCTTCATCGGGCCAGTCCCTCCGCCACTCTCGATAAGGTTATTGCATTGTGTCACTATCATAGCAGAATTCCGGAAAAAGTCAACAGGCTTTCAGGTTTTTTTCCGCACGCCGCAGGTCTCGGATACGATAAAGCGCGGCCGGTCCTGAATTTCCATATAGATATTGCCGAGATAGTAGCCGATGATGCCGAGGCCGACCATGATCAGGCCGCTGAGGAACAGCAGCAGGATCACGGCGCCCGTCAGGCCGGTGACGACACGGCCCATGGCCAGACGCACGATCGACACGATGCCGACGATAAGCGCAGCCAGGAACGACGCCGCGCCGCAGCCCGTGATGAGGTGCAGCGGCAGGGACGTGAAGGCCGTGATGTTGGAAAGCGCATATTTGATAAGCAGCCACGTCGACCATTTCGACTCGCCTGCGGCGCGCTCACGCACCTCATAGGGCACCTCCGCCGTGCGGAAGCCGATCCAAGACGACAGGGCGCGGAAGAACGCGCGTTTCTCCCGCATGGACAGCAGTACGTTCACGGCCTTGCGGTCGAGCAGCTTGAAGTCCGAGGCGCGCGTCATGTCGATGTGCGTCGCCTCGCTGATAAGGCGGTAGAACGTCTTCGCGGCCACGCGGTGAGCCAGCGACTCCTCGCCGCGGTCCGTCTTCACGCCCTCGACGACCTCGACGCCCTGCTCCCACAGCCGGTACATTTCCACGAGCTTCTCGGGCGGATGCTGCAGGTCGCAGTCGATCACGGCGACACAGTCGCCGTCCGCCGCCTGCAGACCGGCAAAAATGGCTGCCTCCTTGCGGAAATTGCGCGAAAAATGGACGCCACGCACGGTATCCCGGTGCTCGGACTCGGCGCGGATCTCCGCCCAGGTGGCGTCGCGCGAGCCGTCGTCGATAAAGATCAGTTCATGCGGAATCCCGGCGCGCGAAAGAATGCCGTCGATCTGCCCGGCGGCCGCGGGGACCATTTCCTGCTCATTAAAGGCAGGGATCACAACAGAAAGCATCTGTCTCACCTCATTTTATAACTTCGATTATTTTACCGCGAAAGAGAGACTTTGTCAATCGCGCCGGTTGCGTCCGGCGATATTCCGTGATATACTAGCTGCAGAATATTTCCCCCAAAATGTGCTTGTACTGCGGACAGGAGGCAACCATGAAGAAGGTTCTGATGCTCGGAACGGGCGGCACCATTGCCTCGGAGGTCACGCCGAGCGGCCTTGCCCCGGCGCTCACCTCGGCGGAGCTGCTGCGCTGCGTGCCGGAGATCTCATCTCTGTGCAGCGTGACCTGCGAAGAGCTGTTTTCCATCGACTCGACGAATGTGACTCCCGCGCACTGGCTGACGATCGCCCGCGCCATCCGCGCCCACTATGAGGAGTATGACGGCTTCGTCATCGCCCACGGCACGGACACCATGGCCTATACAGCCGCGGCGCTGTCCTATCTCATCCAGTATTCCCCCAAGCCCATCATCCTGACGGGCGCGCAGAAGCCCATCGTGTTTGAAAACACGGATTCCAAGACGAATCTGGCCGATGCGTTCCGCTGCGCCGTGTCCGACCTGCGCGGCGTGATGATCGTGTTCAACGGCCGCGTCATTCTCGGCACCCGCGCACGCAAAACGCGCACCGTCAGCCTGCAGGCCTTCTCCAGCATCAACTATCCGGAGCTGGCCGTGCTGCAGAACGGCTTCCTGATGGAATATATCCGCCCGTCCGCCCTTCCCGCGCCCGTGTTCTATGACAAGCTCGGTGAGCGCGTCGCGCTCATGAAAATGATCCCCGGCGCGGACTGCGGCATGCTGTCGTACCTGCTCGAGCATAACGACGCCGTCATCATCGAGAGCTTCGGCGTCGGCGGCCTGCCGTCCTATCAGGGCAGCGGCTTCGAGCGCGTCCTGCGTGAGGCCATGGAGGCCGAAAAGACCATCGTCATGACGACGCAGGTGCAGAACGAGGGCAGCAATCTGTCCGTCTATGACGTCGGCTTCCACCTGAAGAACGATCTCCACCTGCTGGAGGCCTATGATATGACGACCGAGGCCGTCGTGGCCAAGCTGATGTGGATCCTTGGTCAGACACGCGACCCGGCGGAAATTCGCCGCCTGTTCTGCACGCCGGTGTCCTATGATCTGCTGTATCTGAAGCGGGAGGACAAGGCGTGAACCGTGCCGCGGTCGAGGCGCAGCTGGCGGAGCTGCCGCTGGCGGAATTCGTCTGGTTCGAAACGGCGGAGCTGGAATTCTCCGAGCGCATCCGCACGGTCTGCCGCGAGAACTGTCCGCGCTATAACAAAACATGGGCCTGTCCGCCCGCCGTCGGCTCCGTGGAGGTGTGTCGGGCGCGCTGCCTGTCTTATCCGCAGGGCCTGCTCATCACATCGCTGACGGAGGTCGCTGACATCGCGGACACCGAGGCGGCACTCGCCACGCGCGGCCCGCACGAGGAGCTGACGCGGCAGGTCTCCGCCATCCTGCGCGCGCAGGGTACAGAGGTCTACGGGCTTTCCACGGAATCGTGCGCCATCTGCGCGCACTGTGCCTGGCCGGACGGCCCCTGCCGCCACCCGGACCGGATGTTTCCCTGCGTGGAGAGCCATGGCATCGTCGTCACGGCACTGGCCGAGCGCCACGGGATCGAATTTCAGTACGGCGGCAATGTCGTCACATGGTTCTCTCTGTTATTGTATCGTGAAACGCCGGACCCGGCATAAACCGGGCCCGGCTTTTTTGTAGATTTTCTGTTTGGAAAATTTCCTGATGAAAAGGCCGCAATGTCCTCCGCCCAGTCCTTCTTCGGAAAAAAGCGGTCCAGATACCGCGCATATTCGGCCGCGCTCTCCTTCGACGCGGCCTGATGCCACTCCCCGCCCTCCGGCACGGAAAAGACGCCGAAATGGACGAACAGGCCAAGCCCCAGCCGCTCAAAGCGGGCAATGCGTTCCCGCTGTGTCATCGGGTCCCCCCGATCTCTCTGCGGGTTCCGTCATCGCGGAACGTCTTTTTCAGGGCGTGCTCCGTCGGGAAGATCGAGGCGATCAGGACGAGGCACTGGACCGCCTCCAGCGCGAGGGCGAATTTCCCGATCGTTCCGGGATCGCTGTGATAAAACGGGAGATGCACCGCAGCTGACAGAAGCAGCAGGACCCAGCCCACACGCCACCAGAGCCTGCCGCTGTGCATATGTGCAAACCGCCATGTATCGTTATTTTTCATGGAGCGCGTCGTGCGATAACCCAGGAGACCGTTGATCTTTTTGGGGCAGTGCTTCCACATCATCCGTCCCGTAAGGATCATGATCGCCGGGATCAGCAGATCGCAGGCCAGCATAAACCACCAGAACCACATTGTCATTCCCTCCGAAAATTCAAATCGCGCGGTAGGCATGTCTTTCCAATACGACCGGGGTCACGGTGCCCCGGTAGAACGCGGCCGGCTCGCCCACGATCCGCCCGCCCATGCCGCAGACGATGCGGACCGTCGTCTCGCGGGCGTCCATGTGGATGCGGTCAACGCCCATCGCAAACAGGTCGTCAAACGAGAACCGCGCCAGCCGCGACCCAATGTGCCGCCCCCGGAAGGCCGGGAGCACGACAAAGCGGCCCCAGTGGGTCTCGCTCCCCTCCTGCCACGCCGCAGCCGCCGCGCACAGCACCCCGCCCGACCCGGCGCACCAGCAGATGGGTCGCTTTTGCAGGAAAGCCCCGACGTCGTCATCGGGGATGCCCTGCTCACCGTGGAAAATATCCGCCTGCATGGCAAGGATGTGCGGCAGGTCCGTCTTCCCCGCCCGGCGAAAGACCAGATCATCCATCAGGATTCTCCTCCATGCAGAATATGAGATCGTCGCCGTCCCGCTCCGGCAGCTGCCGGAAGCCCAGCGAGCGGTAAAGCCGCTGCGCCCGTGTGTTGGCAGCCTCCACGGCCAGCTTGACCGGCATATCCGGATCGGCCAGCCGGAGCAGACGGAGCGCCAGCTGCGCCGCCCGCTTTCCGTAGCCCCTCCCCTGCTGCCGGACGTCGAGAAAATAGCTCCAGCTGTAGGCATCGGCCCATGCCGTGAAGCACAGAAAGCCGATCGGCTCCCGGCGCTCGTTTTCGATCAGGCAGGGATCGTGATCCTCCGGGGCCAGATAGGCCCGGCCGAGCGAAAACCACACGGGGTTCACAAATTCCCTCTGCTCATCCGTCAGGCGGCATCCGTCTCCCGCGTAGATCAGGTCGTCCCGCGTGGTCATAGGCCGGATGCGGACGAACTCGTTTTCCCATTCCTCCGGCGCGACCCGCAGCAGCTTTTCCCGCAGCGACATCCAACCACTTCCTTGCAAATTTTTCTCCAGTTTATCACAAAATACCCTGCAGGGCAAGCCCTGCGTCAGTACAGGCGAAGATCGGCTATTATCGACCACGGGGCAGCGCATGGGAAAGCCCCTGCTTTTCCATGCTTCAGAAAGTCTTTGACAGATCATTTGGTAAATTTTCTTGACATGTGCTGCCATGACCTGTACAATACAGGAAAGGAGGGATACCCCATGAAAAGAATCACCGCGTTATTCCTGTTATGCAGTCTTCTTTTGTGCTTCTTCATCCCCGTGTCGAAGGCTTCCCCCGCAGCTGCAATCCCCACAGAGGTCCTGAGCGCCGCACTGGCCAACGCGCAGGAAGAATCCGCGCAGGATACTGAAATCCGTCTGGTTCCTGACGCAGCCATAAACCGGGAAAAACGGCTTGCATTGGATGACAATCTGATTCTTCCTGCCCCAACCAGAAAAGATGCAGCGATGTCGCCGGAGAGCAGTCTGACAGTTGAAGCGATCCTGAGCCGTTCAGCAAAAGCCGGGCAATACTACTGCACGGCAGTCTATCGCGGTGACGCACCGTCCGGAACGCCGTTGAACGCCCACTACGGTGCATTCACCGGGGAACCCGGTTTGTATGAATACTTACATTATTACCATTTCGATTCAGATTTGGCAGTCGGTACTTATACCATAGTGTACTTCACCGCCGTACTTGACGGCAACACTCTGAAGCCGATTGAAGGAAGCGCCTTCGCCTCAAACCTCTATGTTTCCCTTTACCCGGCCTCCGTGCAGAAGCTGACCATCGAGAATTGGGAAACCGGCGAGACGCTGGACAAACTCCAGCTTGAGGCAGGAAAGACCGTTCTTCTTGCCGTCGGGCGGACTCCCACGCCCAGCTACGCAGTCAGGCTCAACTACGCCACCTGCACCGGGCCGTATTCCGTCGAGGAATGCAACGGACTTCTGATCCTTCATTCCAATGGTTACGGCTGGGGCACTCTGAAAATCGAAACAAGCACCTATATATCTGTGACAATCGAGTTGAACACCTGTGTTGACCCGAACGGCCACCACGAGGCCGAGCCGGTCGTAATACGGGAGCCTTCTGCCACGATCGATGGACTGACGATCCATACCTGCACGCAATGCGGCGCATATATGCGTGAGACCATCCCACATTACAACAGCTATTATTATAAGTTTGTCGACGTACCCGAAGATGCCTGGTACTATTCGTCTGTCTGTTCTGCGGTCGGGAAGAACCTGTTCCGTGGTGTCAGTACGCACCATTTCCGCCCGGAGGAAAAAATGACCCGTGCCATGCTGGTCACAGTACTCTGGCGTTATGAAGGCTCGCCTGACATCAGCGGCACACCGTTCACGGATGTTCGAGCCTCAGACTGGTATGCTCAGCCGGTCGCATGGGCTGCGCAGAGCGGTGTCGTCAACGGCGTTGGCGGAGGAAAGTTTGATCCGAACGGCGAAGTCACACGCGAGCAAATGGCCGCCATACTTTATCGCTATGCACTGAAAACCGGGCTTGACACCAGCGGCCGCGGCGATATGAGCATTTTCGCAGACGGGCAGGATGTAAGCCCGTGGGCAACGGATGCCGTATCCTGGACAGTCTCCTGCGGGATCATCGGCGGAGCTAAGGAGGGCGGCCAGCTGCTGCTCCACGCTGCCTCCGGTGCAACGCGTGCAGAGGTGGCCGCGATCCTCGTCCGCTTCATCGACCGCGTCGCCGATCCGCTCCCGGAGCCCGGTGTTGTGGACCCCACCGGAGCAGAAGCAAGCGGCTCGACCGGGAACATAGACTGGGCATTCTTCCCGGACGGAACACTTGTGGTCAACGAAACACCATGGATAGGCACTTATGAGCTTGAAATATACAAATTCCCCTGGGAGCAGTATATCCCGCGCATCCGAACTGTCAAGGTTGTCTACGGCGCAAAGTATCTGCACCAGTATTGTTTCCGGAACTATCCCGCGCTGGAATCCGTAGAGCTGCCCGAAAGCCTGACTACGATAGACAATTACGTTTTTTCCGGGTGTACTTCGCTCCGGCATGTCCAGCTCCCCGATTCGCTGCAGAGCATTGGATACGAAGCGTTTTACAACTGTACCTCACTGGAAGAGATCGATCTGCCGGATCATCTGGTCACATTGAGAAGCTACGCTTTCGCAGGCTGCACGGCGCTGCAGGAGATCGATCTGCCGGATTCCCTTACAGAATTTTATATTGCAAATCAAGGCTTGGATTACAACGTATTCCTTGGATGTACTGCGTTGAAAAAGGCAAGACTGCCGGTCGCTCTGGAGCGGATTCCTTCCGGTCTTTTTAAAGGCTGCACTTCCCTCACGGAGGTTGAAATGCCGGTCATGACCGATATCATTAGTAGCGGCGCTTTCTACGGCTGTGAATCTCTCGAATCGATCACGCTGCCGCCATATCTGCAGAAGCTTTCCAGCAAAGTATTCAATTCCTGCCCAAATCTGAAGCAGGTAGTCGTACCGTGCTGGTCGCTGGACTTTAACCGAGATGGCGATCCCAACCTCGAGGGCGATAATGTGCCATTTGGCGACCCAGCCACTGTTACGGTCTATGGCTATCGCGGTTCTCCGGTCCAGGAGCTTGCCGAAGAATTCGGCTATGCATTCTCGTATCTTCCGGAGTAAGCTTCCGGCCTGCTCCATACTTGAAAACAAATATCCGCAATAAAATGCGCAAAAACGGCCGCAGTCCTGCAGAGGGCTGCGGCCGTTTTGCGGCACAAGTTCATTGGCTCAAGGCTGCCAGATTTGTCATTGCGAGGGCGCGCCGCGGCCCCCTTGGGGCCTCACAATGACAAACCCTTGGTTTTCACCGTTTTATCGGCGGTCTGCACTGATCGGCAGCAGCAGGAACGACAGGGCATACGTCCGGATGATGGCAGGCGCCATATCCAGAATTTCCGCCGTCGGGCTCATGAAAATACGGATATAGACGTTCGGGCACGCCATGCTGAGCGCCGTCCAGAACACGCCGAAAAACGCCGTCCCCGCCGTGCCCTCCGGTCCGTGGTACTGCCCGACCATGGCCGTGTCGACGATGGAATAGATCGACGAGATCATGGCGCTGCCAAACGCAGCCGACAGGTATTTGAAGTACATTGGTTTGATCCTGCCGTTCAGAAAATCCATATCTCATATCTCCTTTTTTGCGCGAAAAAAGCCGGACAGGAAACAGACGTCTCAGTCTGCCTCTTGTCCGGCTGCTATTTCTTCGAACAGCTCGCCCTCCGAGCAGGGGATACTCTATCATACCCGCGCAGGATTGTCAAGCATGGCTTTCCCGCCGCGGGCATCAGGATCTCAGACGGTAGGTCCTGTTGCGATTTCCGCCCTCGGCGACAACGATATCCTCTGCGATCAGTTCATTCAGATAATCCCTTGTGCGTGATAACTTCAAGCCAATATATGCGGCGATCTCAGCGGTCTTCGCCTCTGCATGATCCGTAAGATATGCAATGATCGTTTCCTTCATTTTCTCGTTTATCACCGATTTTTTATCGCCGATTTTTATCACCGATTTTTTATCGCCGATTTTTTCGAATGTCAGCGATAAGATCGTCCGTTCCGGCTCAAGCTGTTCCGTAAATGTGGGGGCTGCCCAGCCCTGCTCGCGCCAGACGCGGAATATATTCGGGATGCCGCTTCCGGCGCGCTCACCGATATCGATCAGGTTGAACATCTTCAGCATCGTCCCGTTGCGGGGATCGGACACGCCGCCGCTCTTTGCCGCGTCGAGCTCAATGCGGAAGCTGCCGGGGTTGGACATGGTGATGCCGTCCCGCTTTTTGAGGATGACCAGCCCCTGCCTGCCATAATAATCCGCATTGACAAGGCAGTTGGCCAATGCCTCGCGGAGTGCCTGATGCACGGGCGTGTCGTCCACGCGGTTCCCGCCGTCCATCCGGAACGGCACCTTGATATCCTGGATCAGCCTGTTGTAAATGCGAAAATAGAAATCATACACATTGCCGCTCCAGTCGCCGGACGAGGAAATGATCCGGTCCGTCCAGCGGATATCGGCATCATACTGCTCCTGATAATCGAGAAAATAGGCATTGAATTCCCGCACAATGTCGTATTCATTGCCAAACATGAGCAGGCCCGCAGAGGTCGGGTGCTTCTTTCCGTCGGAGCCGATGCCGACAGCGCCCAGCTTCAGGAGGAATTCCTCATTCTCCAATGACTCCCACACATGCCCGGGGCGGGACAGGCGCATTCTCTGGCGATAGCTGCGGACGCTTTCCGGATGAAACACGCCCAGGTCCATCTCGTTCAGCACCAGCATATCCTGCGTCCGCACGGAAGCGTCCCGCACCATGGCCTGATATTCCTCTCTGGTGCAGCGGTAGTCGCCCTCGCCGTTGCGGCGATAGGTGCACAGCGGGTTGCCGTCCACATAGACCGGCTTATAGGAGCGCTCGGCACGGGGCACGCGGATGACCACGATGTGCGCGCCGTCCACCTCCTGCACAAAAACATCCCTGGCAGACAGGATATTGACGCTGGTCTTATTGGGATTGTTGACGATATCCCAGAACTCCCGGATGAGCCGGTCCGGATCGGGCAGATCGACCGGGTGCAGGGACTTGTCCGCCCGCTCCTCTACGCCCAGCAGGATGATCCCGCCATAGGTATTGGCGAAGGCAGAGTATGTCTCCCAAATGCTCTTCGGCAGGCCGCCAAGCGCTTTTTTTGCCTCAATGCGGTTATTCTCCCGATACTGTTCCAGTTTGGAAAAATCGATCATAGTCTTCGCTCCTTTCTGCGCAGAAAATGCGGTCACACAAATTGATTTTAGCATGGAACGCGCATCTTGTCCATCGAAAATTCGGCTTTTGGCGGTATCGGGCCGGAATGATTCTTCTTACTGCATCATTTATCCGGCTCTCACCCCTGCGCAACGGTGAACAGGGCGTAAAAATACCCCTTTTTCTCCATCAGCTCGTCGAAGCTGCCGGATTCGGCGATACGGCCGTTTTTCAGGACGAGGATGCCGTCATAGCGGCGCAGGAGCGCGGCCTCCAGCGTGTGCGTCACGACGACGCGGGTCATACCGGTCAGGTCGAGGAGGTCGGACGAACTCGTTTTCCCATTCCTCCGGCGCGACCCGCAGCAGCTTTTCCCGCAGCGACATCCAATCACTTCCTTGCAAATTTTTCTCCAGTTTATCACAAAATACCCCGCAGGGCAAGACGGAACAGAACCAGTAAAGCAGGACAATAGACAAAGATCCCCTGATGTGGAGCAGCCCCATGTCTTTTTTGCGATTTTGGTGCGTGTGACCCCGGGCCGTTGTCCGATCGAAAAGGTCCCGGAGATTTTCATTCCCCTACCGGGTTGACATGGAGAACCCCGCGCTATAATCCCGGCTGTTTTTCTTGGTAGAAATGTTCATGCTTCGCCGGTATAATAGACGGTTAGAAATCATGATTTGCAGGGGTGAAAGTGATGATAAGAATAGTGGATGATATTGAGGAGAAGCAACGAATTGCACGCAGCATTCTTACGGCACTTCCAGAGTGGTTTGGGATTCCGGAATCAACAGAAAACTATATTCGTGAAAGTGCGAATGAAATAATGGTTGCCTCTTTTGAAGAAGAAAAAGCCAATGGTTTTTTGTGTCTGAAGGAAACGGGAAAAGATACCGTTGAGCTTGCTGTTATGGGCGTATTGAAGACGCATCATCGTAAAGGTATTGGCAGAGATATGTTTGACAAGGCAAAGCGGATCGCTGCTGAACATAGCTATTCTTTTATTCAGGTAAAGACGGTTCAAATGGGCAAGTATCCGGAATACGATGAAACAAACCATTTTTACCTAAGCCTTGGATTTAAGGAATTTGAATTGATGCCAAATCTGTGGGACAAATGGAATCCGTGCCAGATTTATGTTATGTCGCTTTGACAAATTCCTGTCTGACGAGATGTCCACTATGAAGCAAATCACAAACAAGGAATACGAAGTGGAGAAAGCGAAGGGTCACGTCCTGCTGCCGGATACCGTCCGGTTCATCTGCGAGGCCAACGGCTATGACGCAGAAAAGATCGGTCAGCACTTCCTTGAAATCCTCCCGAAGATCTGCCCGCCTGAACAGAGATAACGAAAAACGCCTCCGAGCCGATATGGTTCAGAGGCGTCATTAATTATAGAACATTTGCTTTGTTTCGCACCTAAATAATACGCCAAAACCCGGCTCTACGCAAGAGCCGGGCCTTTGCTTTTTTGGGGGCTGCCTTTTAGTGAGACTGCCCCTTTTCTTGCTTGCAGCTCCACTTATCCAAAGCCCGTTCGAAGCAGCTCCGCTGCCGCTTCTCGGCTTTGACCGAAGGAGCGGCAGCGGAGCTATTTATCGTCAGAAAATCATTCTCGTGTCCGGATTTTTTGTGGGGCTTCCGAGGTCAGTTTGACCGGCGCAGCTTCTTGATGCGAAGGCCGTTGCCCTTCAGCGTCAGATCAAGAACGACAGCCACGACCAGCACGGCGCCCTCGACGATGAACTGATAGACCGTGCCGATTCCCAGCAGATTCATGCCGTTGGAAAGGTTCCCGAGGATCAGCGCGCCGATCAGCGTTCCGATCAGCGAGCCCTGACCGCCAAGCAGACTTGTTCCGCCGAGGATGATCGCAACAATGATCTCAAACTCAATTCCGGAGGTGCTGAGATTCGGGTCACCGGAATTGATGCGTGAGGACATCAGAATGCCGACAAAGGAGGACATGAGCGCAGTTAAAATGTATAGTACGCAACGCACCAGATTGACCTTAATACCCGAAAGGCGCGCGGTCTCGCTATTGCCGCCAATCGCATAGGCATATTTCCCGAGCAGAGTTCGGTTCAGGAGAATGTAAAACACGGCAAAAACTGCCACGGCGATCACCACCATGAGCGGGAATGGCCCGATATAGCGATTGACCCACCCGAAGTTTGCGGGAAGCCCCTGCACGATCGCGTAGCTGTTGCTGATCGCGTATGCCAAGCCCTTTGTGATGTACCACGTGCCAAGCGTTGCGATCATGGGCGGAACATTGGCAAGCACGACCAGCAGACCGCTGAACGTGCCTGCAGCGACGCCAACAAGAAGCGACAGCAGCGCCGCCAGCGGGATGCTGATGCCTGCGACGCAGAGCTTCGCAAAAACCACGGAGGTCAGGGCGATCACGCCTGCCGGAGAAAGGTCCATGCCGCCGGATATCATCAGCATTGTCGCGGCACAGGCAATAATAATCAGGGTGCTCTCCTGGCGGACAATGTTAATCAGGTTGTTGACCGTAAGGTACTTGTTACTGATACACGAAAGGATCACCATAATCAGTACAAGGATCAGCAGCGTTACAAGGCGCTGCTTTGTTTGCGTATTTGTTTTAAGCTTTTTCATCGGCGTTAACTCCCATAGCATATAGCATAACATTCTCTTCTGTAAGCTCATCGCTTTCGAGTGTTTTTATGGCTTGACCGTCCCGCATGACCACGATTCGATTGCTGAGGTTGATGATCTCGATCAGGTCGGAGGAAACCACAATCACGCCCATGCCTTCCCGAGCAAGACGATCGATCAGCTGATAGATGTCGGCCTTTGCTCCGACGTCGATCCCCTGCGTCGGTTCATCCAGAAGCAGGATCCGAGGGGAGATAGACAGCCACTTTGAGACAACGACCTTTTGCTGATTGCCGCCGGAGAGATTCCCCACCGCCTGCATCGCAGACGGCGTTTTGATATGCAGCGTGTCGATATAGCGTCGGACGATCGCATCGTCGCCCGCCTTTTTCAGAAAGCCGAATTTCGCGGTCAGCTGGGAATAAATCAGCGTGATGTTGTCCTTTACAGACAGACAGTTCACGATTCCCTGGCGCTTGCGTTCCTCCGGCAGCAGTCCGATGCCGTTCCGGATCGCATCGATCGGGGCGCCCATGGAAAGCTGCTTTCCCTCCAGAATAACCTGCCCGCTGCGCAGCTTGTCAGCCGCGAAAATTGCACGCAGAACCTCCGTTCGACCGGAGCCGACCAGACCCGCAAGTCCGACGACCTCGCCCTCGCGTAAGCTGAAGCTCACGCCCTTGATTTTTTCCGTGGTCAGATTCTCAACGCGCAGCAGCTCTTTTCCAACCGGACGCTGCTTGCTTGGGTAAACGTCGTGAAGCTCGCGTCCCACCATTTTGACGATCAGCTGCTGGGTATTGATTTCGGACAGAGCCCATGTTCCGACATAGCTGCCGTCCTTCAAAACGGTCACCCGGTCGCCGATGCGATAGATTTCTTCCATTCGGTGGGAAATGTATACCACCGTAATGCCCCGCTCGCGCAGGCTGCCAATAATCTGAAACAGCGTATGGACCTCTTGCTCATTCAGCATGGCTGTCGGCTCGTCAAGCACGATTACTCTGGCGTTTTTTGACAGGGCCTTTGCAATCATTACCATCTGCTTTTGCGCAATGGAAAGTGATTCCATTAGCACGGTCGGCTCGATTTCAAGCCCGACTTGGCTTAAAAACGGCCGAACGAATTCGATATTTTTCTTTTTCTGATTGAAACCAAATCTGCTGTTCTCCGCACCGAGAACGATGTTGTCCGCAATGGAAAGCTTATCCACGTTTGTCACGTCCTGATAAACAACGGAGATTCCGTACGCGGCGGCCTGAGCGGGCGTTTCGATCCGAACGGGCTTCCCGTCAATCCGAAGCTCGCCGCCGTCAATGCTGTAGGCACCGGCAAGGATCTTGATCAGGGTTGATTTGCCGGCCCCGTTTTCGCCGACGAGGCAATGCACCTCTCCGGCGCGAACGGAGAACGAAACGTCATTCAGGGCAATAACCGGGCCGAATTGCTTCCGAACGCGGCAAAATTCCAATAAAATAGGGTCATTCATCTTGAACATCGGAGTATTTCTCTCCGCCTCCTGAGTATTTGTATAAAAGCGTTCGCGACCGGAGCTGCTTATTCTCCGGCCCGATCCGCGCTTTCGTATAACAGAGGGCAGTCCGAAGCGGTCTGCGGTCGCTTCGGACTGCGTGATGGGGAACTGCTTTTTACTCGAAATTCTCTTTAACCCAAGAATCCGCCGTATCCGTTGTGACCGAAATGATCTCAAGCGACTGCGGATAATCCTCGTTGGCAGAAAGCTCGCCGTGAATGACCTTCATCACAAGATCCCACGCCATCTCGGCCATAATGCGCGGAGAGTTGCCCGCAACGGCCTTCAGGGCGGAGTTCGGATCCTTCAGCTCTGCGCAGTCGGCCTCCGTCCCGTCGACGCTGGCGACAAGAGAATCAGCGGACGTGCCGCGATTGATCTCGCGCAGAGCATCCAGAGCGCCGAGCGCGCTGTCGGCGTTGATGCCGAACATGACGTTGATCTCCGGGTGCGCTTGCAGCAAATCCTCACAGGCTGCAAGGGAAACCGAGCGCGAGCCGCCGCCGTCCACGGACTGGACGACTTCAAAGTCGGGATAGACGGTGCGGAAGCCCTCCACAAAGCCGTCGACGCGTTCCTTGCACTGCGGCGCGGAATACAGATCGACTGCACCGCCGACAGGCGTCGTATCCGGGTGATTTTCTTTCCAGTACTCTGCCGCCGCAGTACCGGCGACGCGGCCGAACTCCGACTGATCTGCAACGACCTGCGGGCAGGTTGCGCCCTCCGGGCTGATGTTGTAGGTCACGACGGGAATGCCGGCGTCCTGCAGGGTCTTCACATGGATGCCCAGAGTTGATGTTTCCAAGCCGCAGGTAATGACGCCGTCCGGCTTCATGGCGACGATGTCGTCGATCACGTTTGCAAACGTTGTGACGTCGCCGTTCAGATCCATGATCGTCAGATCGACGTTTTCTTCCTTTGCAAGACGCTCAAGCGTGTGCTGAACATTCGACCAGAAGTTGATCTGCTGGGACTGGAGCGTGGCGACGATGCGCAGGCGCTGCTCACCGTCCTGGTTTGAGGCATCCGTACTCTTGCCGACGGCCGGCGCATTCGTACAGGCTGCTGCACTCAGCAGCAGGCAGACGCAAAGCAAAAGAGCGATCAGTTTTTTCATTTTTTCTCATCCTTTCAATTTTCCGTTTTCGTCGAGCTTGAATTCACGCTTGGGGTAAACATAGTATTTTTCGACCGAAGGAGCGGGCTCCGGATCGAGCAATACGCCGTTTTTCACGAGAGCCTGCTGCAGCATCCCGATGTCCACATCGCGGGCATTCACACCCTCGCGGATGCTGATCGCGCAGGCCGTGCCTGCGGCTTCGCCGGTCGCCATGGAAATGGCGGAGCAGCAGACGGAGCTGAACGCGTCCCGCTCGGTGGAAACGCATTTTCCGCCGACCAGAAGATTCTCAACAGGCGATTTCGGAACGACCACGCCGAACGGCACGCCGTAATATTCGCCGGGGGTCAGATAGTACAGGAAATTCTGCCCGCCCATCTCCGGGCTGTGCAGGTCGATGCCGTAGGCGGTGATGGCAATGCGGTCGTCCGGCATCTCGCGCTTGAGGATCATCTCCTGCGTCATTTTCTTTTCGCCCACCAGCGCCGGCTGAGCAAGCGAGCCGAGCGTCGGCGCGGTGTCAATGATATAAGCGTCCTCAAAGCCGATCCAGTGCTCCTTCAGGTATTGCAGAACCTCCTGGCACTGACGGCGGCACTCAATAGTGCCCTTTGTATAATCCTCCGCGCTGTTCTCGCTGCCGATATAGCGGGTCATCTCCACGCGGAAGTCTCCTTCCCGGATCAGAGGGAAGAAGTTCACCGCACCATAGGGGATCTCCTTCACATTCGGCTTGTAGGACGGGACGACGTTCTTGACGTTTCCCACCCGGAACATCAGCGTCATGGAGCCCTTGCGCCCGACGCCGCAGCATTCGGCGCCGGCCATTTGCGCGACGGCGGCAGCGCCGGTGCAGTCGACGACGCGCTTGGCCAAGATGACCTGACGCCCGGAGCGATTCTCGATCACGCCGCCGACCACCTTGTTGCCCTCCTTGAGGATCTCGGTGAATTGCGTGTAGAAATACACCTTTACGCCGTGCTCCGCCATCAGCTCATCGGCGGAGAGCTTGAATGCCTCGGGATCCCACGGCGTGATCTGCAGATCGTTTTCGCAGCGCGAGGTATCGAACGGATAATACTTGTTCGAGCGGATCAGGTCGTAGCCGCGAATCGCGCCGCCCTTTTCGACCATACGCGTGACCAGCTTGTCGAAAACGCCCTTGATCAGGATCTTGTCGCCGGAGATCGCCACGCCCGCCTCGCAGTTTGTAACATATCCGTTTGTCAGCAGTCCGCCCAGCGCACCGAAGTACTCGACTAGCGCGACCGATGCGCCGCACTGCGCAGCGCCGATGGCCGCACCGATGCCGGCCGCGCCGCCGCCTACGACCAACACATCGACCTCGTCGACAACGGGACAGGCTTTTGCAGGAATGTTAACTGTTTTCATCGTGTCTTGTCCTCCTTATAATTCTTAATAGGTAAATATGTATTCATCGTATTTCTGCGCCTCGGGAAGTATTTCCGGCTCCAAGAGCGCTCCCTGCCTGCGCAGAGCCTCGCGGAGCTTTTTCACATCGACACTGCGCACCGGCACATCGTCACAGATGCTGAGCGCGCTGGCCGTTCCGGCCGCCTCGCCGGTCGCCATGCTGAGCGCCGTCGCCATGATCGCCGCCTCCGCGCCGGATTCGCAGGAAACCGATTTCCCGGCGGTCAGAATGTTCTCGACCTCGCTTGCGGGAACAAGCGCGCCATAGCCAATGCCATAGTATTGACCCGGCTCGAGGTAGTGCAGGTAATTCTGGCCGCCCTTTTCGGCGCTGTGAACGTCGATCCCGTAGCCGCAGAGGGCGATTGTGTCCTCGGGGACGACGCCGTTCAGCATGGCATTCACGCACACCGGCCGGCGGCCGACCAGCTTATATAGAGACATCGGCAGCGCCTCATTGCCCGAGTCGATCAGGTAGATATTCTCACAGCCGTACCAGTTCTTTCGCAGATATTCAATGATCTCCGGGATCTGGCGGCGACATTCGATCGAAGCGCGGGTCATATCCTCCACGCTGCTTCCGTCGCCGAGCGCCCGCGTCATCTCGATCCGATATTCATGGTCGCGCATCGTCGGGAAGAGGTTGATCGCGCCGTAGGGCACATCCGTTACGTTAGGCCGGTAGGTCGGCGTGACCTCACTGATCCCGCCGGCTCTGAAAAAGACGAGGATCGGCCCCTGACGGTGCGGCGCGTTGGCGCACGTTGACACGCATTCGGCGCCGGCTGCGCGCAAAAGGAACGACATCCCCGTTGCGTCGATCACACGCTTTGCCAGGATCGCGCCGCGTCCCTCCCTGTTTTCCACATAAACGCCGGTAACCCGGTTTCCACTCATAATCGGCGCGACCGCGCGCGTATACAGGATGGGTTGAATGTTGGGATGGGAGGTCAAAATCTCGTCTGCGGCGAGCTTGAAGCACTCCGGGTCAAAAATCGTGAGCTGAAGATCCTTTTCGCAGCGGGAACGGTCGAACGGATAATACTTATTAGAATGGATCAGCTCGTGCGCAGGGATCGCACCGCCGCGGCGAACCATTTCGTCTTGGATGCGCTGCCACACGCCCTTGATCAAGAGCTGGTCACCGCTGCAAACAACGCCGCCCTCTGCAAAGGTGATCAACGATTTTGGAACCGCGCCTCCGAAGCAGCCGCCTTCGTCAACGATCGCCACACGCAAATTTTCGTGATAAGCCGCGCCGACCGCAGCCCCGATCCCGGCAGGACCGCCACCAACGACTAGAACGTCTACGGTTGAGATGATTCGACAGCCGACCTCTGCGGCTTCTGACGATCCACCCATGTACATACCTCCTATTTACTATAATAATATGCTGTTTAACACTGGTTAATCGATTGCGCAAACGATTAACTTTTCGCTACAGCAAGGATAGCACAGTTTTTCCACTCTGTCAATTCCAAAAATGATGCTTGTTTTTTGTATAATATGCCGAATTTTTTTATTATTTTCATTCGGCTTGACAACGAATTATCTCATCGATATAATAAACGTAATCGTTTACGCATATGAAACCAATACAGCAACGGATGAGTGAGGATAAAACCGCCTATGAGAACAGAAAAGAAACTGCCGAATATTTCAGACGTTGCGCGCGCGGCGGGCGTGTCGACCGCAACGGTATCGCACACACTGAACGGCACCCGTACCGTATCCGAGCATTCAAGAGAGCTTGTGATGAAGGCAATCCGAGAGCTGGGGTATACACCAAATGCATTTGCCCGCAGTTTCCGCACAGGAAAGAAGAATATCATTGGTTTTGTGGTCCCGGATATTTCCAACCAGTTCTTCGCCCGTTTGATCGAGACTGTTGAGAGTAGCATTTCTGCAGAGGGCTTCCATTTGATCATCGCGAACACACAAGAGAATAAGGAGCGTGAGCTGCAGCATTTGCGGTATCTTACCTCCGGAGTTGTGGACGGGATCCTGCTGGCATCGACCATGGAGTCCTACAGCGAGTTTTCTGCGGTGCTTCCGGCGTCCTTCCCCACTGTTTTGGCCGACCGGAAGGTAGACGCTGCGCCGTTTTCCTCCGTGACGGTGTCCGCGTATCAATCCGTCTACCGGAGCGTTGCCTCGCTGATCGAACAGGGGCAGCGGCGGATCGGCTTCATTACAGGCCTGAGCCGCCTGAGCACCTCGCGGGAGCGCCTTGCGGCGTACCGTCAGGCTATGTCCGATTTCGCCATTCCGATTGAGGATGGCTTTATCCAGCACGGAGATTCGATGGAGCGCAGCGCATGGAACAGCACCAGGGAGCTGCTCAAGCAAAGGTGTACTGCGATCGTTGCCTCCAATGGCCTTATGGGCACCGATGTTTATCACTGTCTTCGCGAATGCGGTATGCAGATCGGCCGGGATGTTGAGCTGGTTTGCTTTTCGGATTTTGACTCTCCTCTCCTCGAATCCTCGCCGGTACGTCTGGTGGCTCAGCCGGTCGACGAGCTGGGCAAAATGGCGGGCGAGGAGATCCTGCGCCGCATCAAGGACCGCGCCGCTGAGCAAAAGCAGATCCTTCTCAGCAGCATCTATCTGGGCGTTCTTTCGCGCCACAGCCAATAAGAGGAGCTTATTATGCGCTTGCACTGCATCGAATTGCCCGTCCCCTCGCCGGATGAAGCGGGACGCTGGCTGGAATCCGTTCTGCATTTTCTACCCGTCGACGATGGCAGACTCTATGTTTGCGGAAATTTTCGTCTGCGCCTCGTCACCGCCGAGGGGGACGCGCCGTCCCGCGCGCCGGACAAGATCGTCGGGCTTGAGCACATCGCCCTTGAGACCCCGGATGCCGGCGCTCTGCTGCGCGCGCTGCTTTCAAAAGGCCTCGCGCCGGAGCACGATGGAGGCGATCCCTTTTTTAATCCCAAGGTTTTCGGCACGGGCACAAGGTATTTCAATTTGATCGCCCCCTTTGGAACAAAATTTGAATTCTGCCAGCGCCTTGACAAGGACTACCCGCCTGACTCTGCGGAAATACTCGGTCTGGAGCACATCGGTCTTTCCGCGCACGATTTTGCCGCATCATTCCGGGAGCTGAGTGCATACGGCTTCCGACCTCAGTTTGCGCCGGTTGAAAACGATACACCGCACGGCCGTGTGCAGTGCGTTGTGCTCGACGGCCCCGCACCCATTGAGCTGTACAGCTTTGAAGGAGCGCAGGCGTTTCCGGAGGCGGATCCAACCCGCGCCCCGAGACTCGTGTTCCGCGCCAACGCGGAGGCCTCCCTCAAAGAACGCAACGGCGCGTGCATCCGCTGCGAAGCAGCGCCGAAATACGACATTGTTGCGCTTGGAGAAGCCTTGATCGACTTTGTTCCCGGCGGACAGCAGGAGAGCGGGAAGGTGTCCTATCTGGGCGCTCCCGGCGGCGCTCCGAGCAATGTTTTGGCCGCCGCCTCCCATTTGAATATGCAGACCGCATTTATCGGCAAAGTCGGCAATGACGTCTTCGGGCGGCTGATCCGCAGCACAATGGAGCGCAACGGCATATGCACCGACGGCCTTTTGCGCAGCGAGACGGAGCCGACCACCTTGGCGTTTGTCTCTCTGGACGAGCGCGGGGATCGATCCTTCAGCTTTTACCGCCAGCATAGCGCCGACTGTATGCTTCGATCCGCCGAGCTGCCGCTGACGCTTCTGGAGCAAGCGGGTATCTTCCATTTCGGCTCGGTCTCCATGACTGCCGAGCCGGCTCGATCCGCAACGCTTGACGCCGTGAAATATGCCAAAGCAAAGGGCGCGGCGATCGCGTTTGACCCCAACCTCCGTTTGCCGCTTTGGCCCGATACCGACTCCGCCTATCATGCAATCTGCGAGGGACTGCGCTATGCCGACCTTGTCAAGCTTTCCGAGGAGGAGCTTGAATTTCTGACAAAGGCCGCCGATCACACGGCCGGAATGCGGGAGCTTCTGGAACGTTACGATATTCGGATGCTTGTCGTTACGCTTGGCGCCGACGGCTGCCTCTGCCTATGTAGAAACGGCGTTTTTCTGCGGCAGCACACGATTCAGGTCACCGCGCTGGACACCACCGGCTCCGGAGACGCCTTCTGGGGAACCTTCCTTTCCGAGCTGCTGCTCTGCGACTGCTGCGACAGAATTCCCGCGCCGCAGGTCTTGCAGCACATTCTCGGCGTTTCCTGCGTGGCCGGTTCGCTGACCGCAACCGCTTTTGGCGCGGTTCCCGCCATGCCGACAGCCTCCGCGCTCCACGCCGGTATGCTTCGGCTGCTCGAGCGCTAGCCCGCTCCTGCAGCGCAGGGCCGAACGACTGTACACTTGAAGGACACAGGATTCACAACAAAGTGGCAATGCACATTGTCGGTGTTCAGGTGAACGGTAACCAGCACCTGATATCGGTCGCCCCACATTCGCCGTGCGGTTTCCTTGCCGATGGCGAACGCCCGCTCCGGTGTAACCTCACCCTCACGAAAACTCTGAATGCCGTGGTAACCGACCACCTTGCCACGCAGACCAAACCGTCGCTGTACGGCGATCATTTCGGCGCAGGCGTTCTGCGCCGAGCAGTTGATGCCGCCGACAAATATTTTGCGGTCGGTCTTGTTATCGTTCTCTGCGTAGCGCAGGGCGGCGTACAAATCCTCGTCGAGATATTCCAGTGCGGTGGTTTTGTCGGGATTGTCGGCGTAGTCCAGCGTGGCTTTCAGGTTTTTGAACACAGGCCAAAAGCCTGTCACCGCCATAGCGCATCATCCCTTTTCCGGCAGCAGAAATTCTGCTGTGATCTGTTTCAGCACCATGCAGATTTCTTTGTCCAGCTCCGGTGAACTGGCTTTATCCGCAAGCTCGCCAAGCTTTTCAAGACAAGCAAAAAGAGCGTCGGGCGGAACCGCTCTTGGCTCATGCGCCGGAAATCGACGAAGCCGATGTTCCGGAAGCGGACGAGGAGCCGGAGCCGCCCAAAGCCCCCGTTCCAACTCGGACACCACCGGCTAAGCCGGATTTTGTCACTGCTGCCTTCGGCGTGAAATCTCCGATCGTTTCCGCAAAGCCCCAGCAGCCCGAAAAACCGAAGGTCGATGTTTCCGGCGTTGCCGTTGGAAGCGCTGTGGCTCACGCTAAGTTCGGCATCGGCAAGGTGATCGAGCTGAACAGGGGATATGTGACCGTCCGCTTTGAGCAGGGCGAGAAGCGCTTTATTTTCCCCGATGCCTTTGAATCCGGATTCTTGAAAGCGCAATAAGCAAAAAGAGGCCCTTCGTATCATTTTCTCGATACGAAGGGCCTTTCTTATGTATAGATTACTTGGTGATAGACAATTTCGGTTGCACGGTCTCGGCAGGAATTCATCCGCCTGACCCATTTCATTTGGTCACTGGCTTTCAGCGTTTCCGTAACGCCCTCAGCATCTGCCATTTGTTTTACCAGCCGAATCCACAAAAGCAAGGGGCTGGAATACTCTGCTGTATATTTTGTTGGATTGGAAGACTCTGCTTTCTGGAACTTTAGGAACCAGCCGGATGAAGATCGCTGCACATTCTTTGTGGCATTATCCCGTGCAAAGGAATCGGTTACTTTCACATTCTGTAAACGAAGAACAGGTATGAGACATCCCATGCAGCAGCACAACGCAATTAATGAGTTTTTTAATTTATTGCAAAAACGGGAATTGCAGAAGTAAAAACCGTATCTTAGAATTCAGATTCTTTAGTTTGATTACTTCATATCTTCTTTTTTATTCCTTGGTTAAATTGAGTTTGAAAATGAGGGAATACCGCAGTACACCTTTTGAGATTCATATACAGGAAAGTCATCACATCACACGCCTCCTTAGCATTGAAGGTATACAAATGTAAAGTTTTAGACCGCTGCAGAAATATAGAAAAAGCGCCGTCTCGGAATCACTCCCAAGACGGCGCTTTTCTGTTGTAGATCAGAGCGAACACTTCACGGCGAAACCGCCGCTGAAGAAATAGGTGTTCGTCCAATACCTGTTTGGAAAAGGTACTGCGTTTTGATAGAAAAACGCTTAGGGGGGGCACCGCCTGTTCAGGGGTACATTTCTTTATATGGGGGTGCAAATGGTGAGGGGGGTGCATTTTGAACGATAGGTATAAAAGGCAACCCTTATCTTGCACGAGAGAGATTGATAGAAGATTATACTATTAGATTACTTTTTCCATAATTACATTTGCTACATAGTGTCTGAAGATTATCAATTGTTGTTTCACCGCCTTCTGACCATGGAAAGACATGATCAACATGCAAAACAACTGTAGGATCTGTGGCAGGAGAAGCACCGCAGATACGACACTTGAAATTATCGCGTAAAAGAACCTTAAACCTAAGTCTGTCACCAATAGTACGAACCGTTTGATGCTTCACCGAGTCGTTTCCCAGAGTCATTCTGTCCGTGGTAATTGTAGAATCAGAAGCGTTCTCTGAATCAGTTCTTTCGGAAAAACAACTAGGTCCTCTGTCTGCCAAATCATTATGGTTTATGTATTCAGCAAAAGTGCGAAGGGTATTTGCCCAACTTCCGAAAACTCTAAAATACGCTTTAGGTCCATATTCTGAGAGGTTTCCCTGTAAGTCAGAAACAGTAGGTTGCCTACCTTTTGCAATCCATAAATGCTCAATATTTGCAAACAGTTCAGTTTTGTCGATATTTCTATGAAAACCTGTTGGTAAAAGATCAGCGGCTTCTAATGCCTTATTCCAACTTCCGAATTCTCGTCTAAAAGAATCTCGATTATATAGGCCGACTGCACCATAGTCTGTGGATGTTACTGTTTTTTGACCAAACTCTCCTGCTACCCGCCTGAGATCTATTAGCAACTCATCACGAGTAACACCTTTATACCTTGGCTTGCATTGAGAACGAGACAATGGAAGCCCTGCCGCTTCAAGCGCATTATTCCACGAACCGAATTTTTTGCATATGGTATCAGGGCTGTATTTTCCAAGGGCTCGATAATCATTTTTTCTAAGAGGAGAACGCTCTGATTTTGCAGCAGCGTACTGCAAATCTTCAATTGCTTGCTCTACTGTAATACTACGATGGTATTCAATGTATTCAAATTTCACAGGACATCCTCCTAAAGAAATACTTAAAGGATTTATAATTAATATCCTTTTGAAATTCTTTTTCACACAATTTGATAATACTACAAAAGTTATTAAAAGCCAATAGGATTTTTAGCTTTGATTGAACGATTACCCTCGGTGAGGACGATTTGGCCGGGAGAGGGGTGCCAGAAGCACCCGAAAAAGCAAAAGCGGTGCTGCAGAAACAACCCTTCAGAGGCATGACTTTTGTGATTAGATTCTCATTATTTTGAAAAACGATAATACAGATAAGATTTGGACGCTATTATGGCAAAAAAGTTTAGCACGGCAATTCTTTTTGAATTACCGTGCTTTACTGGCGGAGAGTTTGGGATTCGAACCCCAGGTTCCTTTTGGGAACACGACATTTCGAGTCTTTTCAACCATTATGACTTTTGTGGTTTTTTCGTATCGCTTTCAGG
>ERZ825137.1575-NODE-1575-length-28954-cov-19.729506_pt1 | contig 28954 bp, 29 predicted proteins | sample MGYA00519873_ERZ825137 | MGnify/ENA primary metagenome ERZ825137 (study PRJEB31778, sample SAMEA3449190) | human gut metagenome | biome: human gut; feature: human-associated habitat; material: faeces | place: United Kingdom | collected 2010/2012 ...
AAAGCATTCTTTTTCCCCCGGTAGAACCGGGGGTTTTCATCAATTGCTTGACAATAAAAAATGCTCTGTACGGAAACTCCGTACAGAGCATTTTTGTATTGTCTTTATGCTTTTATCATAGCGGCAAATTCGTCCTCCGAAATGATTTTCACTCCGAGATCCTGCGCCTTTTGAAGTTTGCTTCCGGCAGCCTCGCCCGCAAGAACATAATCGGTCTTTTTCGATACGGAAGATGAGGTCTTTCCGCCGTAGGTTTCAATGACTTCCGAAGCCTGCGTTCTTGTAAATCGGCTCAAGGTGCCCGTAAGGACAAAGGTTTTACCCTCAAACCTGTTATCGATAACCTTCTTTTCGCTTCTCATATTTACGCCTGCCGCTTTAAGGTCGTTTATGAGCTCGACAGCCTGCGGATGCGAGAAAAAGTCCGTCACGGACTCCGCCATAATATCTCCGTAACCGTCGATGGAAAGAATTTCTTCCTTGCTTGCGGAAATTATACCGTCCATATCCGAAAAACGGTCTGCAAGGAGCTTGGCGGCTTTCTGACCGATATGGCGTATGCCGAGCGCAAATATAAGCTTGCCCAAATCGTTTTCCTTTGATTTTTCAACCGCTTTTTTGAGGTTGTCCGCACTCTTTTTGCCGAGCCGCTCAAATTCCGCAACCTTGTCAAAATCAAGCTTGTAGATGTCTGCGGCGGTTTTGAGCATACCCTCGTTTACAAGTAATTCAAGGTTTGCGTCGCCGAGACCCTCAATGTCCATGGCGTCCCTTGAACAGAAATGTATCAGCATTCGCAGCAGCTGTGCGGGGCAGTCGGGGTTGTTGCAGCGTATCGCCGCTTCGCCCGCTTCTCTTGTGACCTTTTCGCCGCAGGACGGGCAGGTGTCGGGCATTTTGTACGGCTCGGAGTTCTCTGCGTGCTCGCTGACCTCCAAAACCTCGGGTATAATGTCGCCCGCTTTTCTGATAACCACCGTATCGCCTATGCGTATGCCCTTTTCGTTTATGAAGTCCTCGTTGTGGAGCGTTGCACGGCTTACCGTCGAGCCTGCTACCAAAACGGGCTCAAAAACAGCCGTGGGAGTCAAAACGCCCGTTCTTCCGACATTTATCTCAATGTCGATAAGCTTTGTTTTTTTCTCCTCGGGCGGATACTTCCACGCAAGCGCCCACTTCGGACATTTTGCGGTACTGCCGAGCTTTTCACGCTGGTCAAAACGGTTTACTTTGATGACCGCTCCGTCAATATCATAGGGGAGAGTTCCCCTTATTGAGCCTATGCGGTCAAGCTCTTTCATAACATCGTCTATATTGTCAAATTCGTTATAAAACGGAATTGTCTTAAAGCCGAGACTTTTTATATAGTCAAGCGATTGTTTGTGCGTCTGCAAATCCTTGCCGTCAATCTGCTGAATGTTAAAAACAAAGATGTCAAGACCTCTCTGCGAGGTTATTTTCGGGTCTTTTTGACGGAGACTTCCTGCTGCGGCGTTCCTCGGATTCTTAAAGGGCTTTTCTTCGTTCAATTCCTGTTTTTTGACGATTTCAAAAAACTTTTCCTTGGGCATATAAACCTCGCCGCGCACCTCGATAAACGGGAGCTTTTCCTTTATTGCAAGGGGAATGGAGCGGACTGTTTTGAGGTTCGCCGTGATGTCCTCGCCCGTAACTCCGTCTCCTCTTGTGGAGCCCCGTGAAATCACTCCGTTTGAGTATTCGAGTGACACCGAAAGTCCGTCGATTTTCGGCTCTACGACATAGGTGGCGTCGGGGCACACCTCTTTAACTTTTCTGTCGAAGTCAAGCACCTCGCTCTTGTCAAAGGCGTCCTGGAGGCTTTCCATTTTAACAATATGCGTAACGCTTGAAAACATATTTTTGTCAGCCGTGCCGCCGACACGGTGGGTGGGGGAGTCGGCTGTCAGAAGCTCGGGATATTCCTCTTCAATGGATTTGAGCTCACGCATAAGCATGTCGTACTCATAGTCCTCAATATCGTTTTCGTTCTCAACATAATATCTGTATATATGGTGGTTGAGCTCTTTCCTCAACTGTTCGGCTCTGCTTTTCTTAACTTCGTAATCGTTCATACTGCGCCTCCGTTCGTTTGTAATTATTATACACCATATTAAGTCATTTTTACAACGACGAATATCATACAATTTAGCAGAATATTCGGAGGTGTGATATGAAAAGGATAACAGGAATTATTTTAACGGCTGTTTTGGTAATTTCGATGCTCGGTATAGGTGCGGCGGCGCAGGAATTGCCCGATATGAAGGTTGAGGTCAACGCAAAGTCCGCCGTGCTTATGGAGGCTTCGACGGGCGAAATACTTATGAGTAAAAACGCTCATGAAAAGGTATATCCGGCGTCGGTTACAAAGATAATGTCGCTGCTGCTTATAACGGAGGCAATCGACCAAGGCAAAATCGCACTGACAGATGTCGTTACCGCTTCAAGGGAGGCTTCGCAAAAGGGCGGTTCACAGATATGGCTGAAAGAGGGCGAGCAGATGACCGTCGACGACCTGCTCAAAGCCACGGCGGTTGCCAGCGCAAACGACGCCTGCTCTGCGCTCGGAGAGTATATAGCGGGGAGCGATACGGCGTTTGTCAAGATGATGAACGACAGGGCAAAAGAACTCGGAATGAACGACACGAATTTTGAAAACTGCACGGGACTTGACGATACGGCGCAAAACCATGTCACAAGCGCATATGATGTTGCGATTATGTCACGGGAGCTTATAAAGCACGAGAGAATACGCAATTACACGACCATATGGATGGACACTTTAAGAGGCGGAGAAACACAGCTTGTAAACACAAACAAGCTGATTAGGTTTTATAAGGGCGCAACGGGTCTTAAAACGGGAACGACCTCAAAAGCGGGCTGCTGTGTGAGCGCCACCGCCGAGCGTGACGGACTGTCGCTCATTGCCGTCGTTATGGGAAGCGATTCGAGCAACGACAGATTTTCGGGCGCAAGGGCAATGCTTGACTGGGGCTTTGCAAACTATTCTTTGGTCGAGCTTACGGTTGACCCGAGTTTGATTACCGATGTGAATGTTCTCGGCGGCACAACGGATAAAATAACTCCGCAGGTAACCGAGAAAAAATTTGTCGTTGTCGAAAAGGGAAAAGAGGATAAAATCACCTCCGTGCCCGAGCTTGCGATTGATGTCGAAGCGCCCGTAGAGCAAAACCAGGTGCTCGGTACGGTTAAATTTATGTTCGGCGAAACTGAGGTCGGCAGCATAAATCTATGCGCCCCCGAAGCGGTGGAAAAGATGACTTTTTCCGATTATCTAATCCGTTTTATTACCTCGCTTTGCCGATAAAGCTCCGAAACTGATATTATTTTTGAAAATTTAACAATTTGTTGTTGAAATAAGAACCGATTTAGAGTAAAATATAAACATAAAATTTGTTTTATAACTCGGATGAGTTGTTGAAGGAGAAAATCTAAGTAATGTCAGTTAAATTGAACACCAAGTATCTCAAAGGCTTTGTGTCGGAGGAGGACTTTTCCGCAATCGCAGGGGAAATTGCGCAGGCGGACAAAACTCTCAACGGCAGAACCGGAGAGGGCAGTGACTTTTTGGGTTGGGTTGACCTTCCTGTAAACTATGATAAGGACGAATTTGCAAGAATTAAAAGGGCAGCCGAAAAAATCCGTTCGGACTCCGATATTCTCATTGTTATCGGCATCGGCGGCAGCTATCTCGGCGCAAGGGCAGCCATTGAATTCTGCAAGTCGCAGAACTATAACACAACCGTCAAGGACGGTCCGCAGATATTCTTCAGCGGTAACAGCATCAGCTCTTCCGCTCTCTATGAGCTTTGCGAGCTTTGCAAGGATAAGAACTTTTCGGTAAATGTAATTTCAAAATCGGGCACCACAACGGAACCTGCGGTATCTTTCAGAATTTTCAAGAAAATGCTTGAAGAGAAGTACGGTAAGGAAGAAGCCGCAAAGAGGATTTATGTTACAACCGATAAGGCAAAGGGTACGCTTAAAGCGGTTGCCGACAGAGAGGGCTATGAAACCTTCGTTGTTCCCGACGATGTAGGCGGCAGATATTCTGTTCTTACGGCTGTCGGTTTGCTTCCCATAGCGGCGGCAGGCTGCGATATTGACGCTATGATGAAGGGTGCGGCTGACGCAAGAGCGCAGTACACCGATTCTGACATTGAAAAGAACGATTGCTATAAATATGCGGCGGCACGCAACATCCTTTACAGAAAGGGTAAATCCGTTGAAATGATGGTTGCGTATGAGCCCGATTACACAATGATGAACGAATGGTTTAAGCAGCTTTTCGGCGAGTCGGAGGGTAAGGACGGCAAGGGCATTTTCCCGGCTTCCGCAATTTTCTCAACAGACCTTCACTCAATGGGTCAGTACATTCAGCAGGGCGAGAGGCTTCTCTTTGAAACCGCTGTCGTATTTGACAAACCCAAGCATGTTATAAACATCGAAGAGGATGCGGAGAACGCCGACGGACTCAACTTCCTTGCAGGCAAGACCATGGACTTTGTAAACGAAAAGGCATTCCAGGGCACGGTTCTTGCTCACTGCGACGGCGGAGTTCCGAACATTGTTCTCGAGCTCCCCGAAATGAACGAGTACGAATTCGGTTACCTCGTTTACTTCCTTGAAAAGGCGTGCGCAATATCGGGCTATACTCTCGGAGTAAATCCGTTCAATCAGCCCGGCGTTGAGAGCTACAAGAAAAATATGTTCGCTCTTCTCGGCAAGCCCGGCTACGAAGCACAGAAAGACGAGCTTGAAAAGAGACTCGCACAGTAACGGAAATTACCGCACAAGCGGTCATAAATAATATACAGGAGGAGATAATATGGTATCTCTTATAATCGGCCACAAAGGCTCGGGAAAAACAAAGATTTTGGTTGATAACGTAAATGATGCGGTTGAGAAATCAAACGGCAACGTTATCTGCGTCGAAAAGGAGACTAAGCTTACATATGATGTAAGTCACCGTGCAAGGCTTGTTTCAACCGACAGCTATTCGGTAAGCGGTTTTGACGCATTCTACGGTTTCCTCAGCGGACTTTGTGCAGGCGACCACGATATAACAGACATCCTTGTTGACGCAACATTCAGAATAGGCGGAAGAGATTATGAGGCTCTTGCCGACTTCCTTAAAAAGGTTGACGAGCTTGCGAAAATTACGGATACACACTTCACATTTACAGTTTCGACCGACCTCGAGAACCTTCCCGAGAGAATGTTCGAATATTGCAAAAAGATTAACTGATTTAAGTTTTAATCGTGCTGCCGCTGTGATGTCACGGCGGCAGTTTGTCTGTAAATAAGATATTTCGGTAAATTAAATTTAACGGTTGACAAACGCCCGTAATATGTATATAATATTTGTGCTACTTTGACGAGGTGTAGTATGTTTATTGAACTTGAAACGATTTTTAATATCGAAGGCGCTTCAAAGGAATTTTCCTATGAATTCACGCCCGACGACTGCGACATTATCCGCTCGGTTAAGGTCGAGGGTCAGGTTAAAAACCGTGCGGGTATCGTTTCGTTAGAGGGTAATGCAAGCTTTACAATCGACACGCTGTGCGACCGTTGCGCCGCACCCGTTAAGAGGGAAACGGTTCTGCCGTTTGAGCACACGCTGGTTTCCAAGCTTAACGACGATGAAAATTGTGAGCTCTATCTTGTGGAGGATATGCATTTCAACCTTGACGAGCTTATAAGAGAGGACATACTTTTATCCTTGCCGACTAAAATTTTGTGCCGTGAGGACTGTAAGGGACTTTGCCCTTATTGCGGAACAAATCTGAACGAGGGAAGATGTGATTGCAAAAAGCCGATTGACCCAAGGCTTGAAGCACTCAAGCAGTTCCTCGAGTAAACAAGTATAATAAGGACATAAAGGAGATATTAAAATGGCAGTACCGAAGAGAAGAGTTTCAAAAGCAAGAAGAGATAAGAGACGCTCAAGCGTTTGGAAGATGAGCGCTCCCGAGCTTCAGAAGTGCCCCAACTGCGGCGAGTACAAGAGAGCTCACAGAGTTTGCGCAGTATGCGGTCATTATAACGGCAGACAGGTTGTTGTTAAAGAAGAGGCTTAACGCATCTTTGTTTTACAAGGTTAGACAGAAGGTGGAGAAGAAGTATCTTCCCCGCCTTTTTATCGTGGAGAAAAAGAGGTGAGTGTGTGGCTGTAATTATCAATGAGGTCAAGCCGTTTTCAAAATGCTGGTTTTTCGGCATCAGGGCGGGGGACAAGCTTGTTTCCATAGACTCCAAAGAGGTCGACGATGTCCTCGATTACGATTTCTATATGAGCTTTTTGCCCGTCGAGATGGAATTTGTAACCGCCAAGGGCAAAACCGTAAATGTCAGGGCGACAAACGAAAATGTCGGCATCAAGTTTGAAACATTCCTTATGGATAAACAGCACAGCTGCCGCAATAAGTGCATTTTCTGCTTTATTGACCAGCTCCCTAAGGGTATGCGGGAGAGCCTTTATTTTAAGGACGACGACTCACGCCTTTCGTTCCTTTTCGGAAACTATGTTACGCTCACCAACCTTACCGAACACGAAATCGAGCGTATTATCGCAATGCACATAAGCCCCGTAAACATTTCCGTTCACACAATGAACCCCGAATTAAGGGTTAAGATGATGAATAATAAGAACGCGGGAAAGTGCCTGTCGATAATCAAGCGCTTTGCGGACGCAGGCATTAAAATGAACGCACAGCTTGTTTTGTGCCCGGGCATAAACGACGGTGAAGAGCTTCGTTTCAGCCTTACGGAGCTTGCAAAGATGTATCCGTCGATACAGAGCATTGCCGCCGTGCCGGTAGGACTTACAAAATTCCGTGACGGGCTTTTTCCCTTAAAGCCCTACAACGAGCAGACAGCAGGGGAAACAATAGATATAATCGAAGAATTTTCTTCGGCTTTTAAGGAGAAGAACGGCATAAGGCTCGCATATCCCGCAGACGAATTTTTCCTGCTTGCTGGCAGGGAATTGCCGCCCGAGGAATATTACGACGAATATCCGCAGATTGACAACGGCGTAGGGCTCTGGACTTCGCTGCGTGATGAGTTTTTTGAGGCGCTCTCGGAGCTCGATGTTACTCCCGTAAACCGTGAGGTTACTCTTGCGACGGGAACGGCGGCTTATCCGCTTATGTGCGAGTTTGCACAGGCGCAGGAGAAAAAGTTCGGCGTCAAGGTCAATGTCGTTAAAATCATAAACAACTTTTTCGGCGAGGGCATAACCGTCGCAGGGCTTCTGACGGGAACCGACCTTATCGGTCAGTTAAAGGGCAGAGACCTCGGCGACAAGCTTTTGATTCCGCTTGTAATGACGATCGACTATACCTCTCATTCAACGGATAAAAACAAGTTCCTTGACGATATAACGCTCAAGGAAGCCGAAAAGGAATTGAATATCGAAATAGTTCCGACGCCTAACAACGGAACTCAGTTATTAAAAAATATTTTGGGGGTGGAATGATGTCAAGACCCGTAATTGCGATTGTCGGCAGACCGAATGTCGGCAAAAGCACGCTTTTTAACAAACTTATAGGAAAACGCCTTTCAATCGTTGATGACACTCCGGGCGTTACAAGAGACCGAATTTACGGCGACTGCGAGTGGCTCGGCAGGAATATGCTTCTTGTTGATACGGGCGGTATCGAGCCTTATTCGGACGATATTATTCTTTCACAGATGCGCCGTCAGGCTCAGCTTGCAATAGAGAGTGCGGATGTTATTGTCCTTGTAACCGATGTGCGTTCGGGCGTTGTCGCAACCGATACCGAGGTTGCGCAGATGCTTCAGAAAAGCGGAAAGCCGATTGTGCTTTGCGTAAATAAATGCGATACTGTCGGAGATGTTCCGCCCGATTTTTACGAATTTTACAATTTGGGTCTCGGCGACCCGATTGCCGTATCGTCCGTTCACGGTCACGGCACGGGAGATTTGCTTGACGAGATTATAAAATATCTTCCCGATGAGGAACAGGGCGAGTATGACGACGACAAGATTAAGGTTGCCGTTATCGGTAAGCCGAATGTCGGCAAATCCTCGCTTATAAACGCCATTTCGGGCGAGGAGAGAGCCATTGTTTCCAATATCGCAGGTACGACGAGGGACTCGACCGACACCTTGGTTTCAAACAAATTCGGCGAATTTGTGTTTATCGATACCGCAGGACTTCGCCGCAAGAGCAAGGTTGAGGACCAGATTGAGAAATATTCCGTTATCCGTGCGAGAATGGCTGTCGAGAGAGCCGATGTCTGCGTTATTATGATTGACGGCACTGAGGGCTTTACCGAGCAGGACTCAAAGGTGGCGGGTATTGCTCACGACCTCGGAAAGGCTTGCATTATTGCAGTCAACAAGTGGGACGCTGTCGATAAGGACGGCAGAACCATGGATAAGGAACGCAAAAAGCTGATGAACGACTTCTCGTTTATGAGCTATGCGCCGATAATTTTCATTTCCGCAAAGACGGGACAGAGGCTTGACAGGCTTTTCGAGCTTATCAAGTTTGTAAACGAGCAGAACTCGATGCGAATTTCGACGGGCAAGCTCAATGAAGTTCTTGCCGCCGCAACAACAAGGGTTCAGCCGCCTACGGACAAGGGTAAGCGCCTTAAAATTTACTATATGACGCAAGCTTCCACAAGACCGCCTACATTTGTCTGCTTCGTAAACAGCAAGGACCTTTTCCATTACAGCTATCAGCGCTATATCGACAACCAGATTCGTGAGGTTTTCGGACTTGAGGGCACGCCGACAAGGTTCGTAATAAGGGAAAGAGAAAAGAACGGCAAAAAGGATTATAAATAATCGGAATAACTGGAACAAAAGGAGTGAATTTTTCACTCCTTTTTTCTTGCTATACAGACGAATATGTAGTATAATTATACAACATATAATTATTATGGAGTATTATGTAAAAATGATAATTTTGGGAATTGACCCCGGCTATGCCATTGTCGGCTACGGCATTATAAATTATGAGGCGAACAGGTTTCAGGTGCTCGATTACGGAGCTATCACAACTCCGGCGGGAATGCCGTTTGTCGAAAGGCTCGATGTCATATACAAAGATCTGAATATGCTGTTTGCAAAGTACCGCCCGCAGGCTATGGCGATAGAAAAGCTGTTCTACAACACCAATGCAAAAACGGTAATCGATGTGGCGCAGGCGAGGGGAGTTACCGTGCTTGCGGCGCACCAAAACAATGCGGAAATTTTTGAATACACTCCGCTTCAGGTAAAGCAGAGCGTTGTAGGCTACGGCAGAGCCGAGAAAAAGCAGGTGCAGGAGATGACAAGGGTCATATTAAACCTTGAAAAAGTTCCTAAGCCCGACGACACCGCCGATGCGCTCGCAATGGCTATATGCCACGCCCATTCAAGCGGCTCGCTTATGGGTAAGCTCAGAAATTTGAAATGAGGAATTTGAATGTTTTATTCTGTAACGGGTAATGTTGTTTATTATGACGCACAGTGCGTCGCCGTTGACTGTAACGGCGTTGCGTTCAAGTGCTTTGCAACGACAAACACCCTTAAAAATGTCGCAAAAATCGGTGAGAAGATAACGCTTTTCACTTATCTCTCCGTAAAAGAAGACGCACTTGACCTCTACGGCTTTTATACGCAGCAGGAGCTTGAATGTTATAAAATACTTATCTCCGTTTCGGGCGTGGGCGCAAAAATGGCGCTTGCGGTGCTCTCGGAGATGACACCCGAACAGCTTGCTTTGAGTATAGCCGCAGGCGATGCAAAGGCTATAACAAGGGCAAACGGCGTCGGCAACAAGATAGCGCAGAGGATTGTGCTTGAGCTTAAAGATAAGCTTGCCAAGGGGCTTGATTTGCAGGCGGCAGGCTCGGATATTGCGGCGGCAACCACAGCGGCGGCTTCGGGCAACAGCTCGGAGGCGGTTTCCGCACTTACGATGCTCGGTTATTCGCAGTCCGAGGCGGCGGTTGCGGTCGGAAAGCTCAATCCCGACCTGAGCGTTGAAGAAATGATTAAACAGGCTTTGAAGCAGCTTTCGATGATATAGGAGTAGAATATGGATTTTGATAACGAAAACAGAATTGTTTCTCCCGACCTCAATGAGGTTGATAACGACATTGAGACCTCGTTAAGGCCCAAAACCTTTAACGAATATGTCGGACAGGAGAAAGCAAAGGAAAATCTTAAAATTTATATCGACGCCGCAAAGGCGAGGGGCGATGTATTGGACCATGTTTTGCTCTACGGCCCTCCCGGACTCGGAAAGACCACTCTTTCGGGCATAATCGCCAATGAAATGGGCGTACAGATGAGAGTGACCTCGGGTCCCGCTATTGAAAAGCAGGGCGACCTTGCGGCACTGCTTACAAACCTCAATGACGGCGATGTGCTTTTTATAGATGAAATCCACCGCCTTTCAAGGAGCGTTGAAGAGGTTCTGTACCCCGCAATGGAGGACAATGCGCTTGATATTATCATAGGCAAGGGTCCGTCCGCAAGAAGCATAAGGCTTGATTTGCCGAGGTTTACGCTTGTCGGCGCAACCACAAGAGCAGGTCAGCTCTCGGCGCCGCTGCGTGACAGATTCGGCGTTGTCTGCCGACTTGAAATGTACACGCCAGAGGAGCTTGCGCTTATAGTCAAAAGAAGTGCGGGAATACTCGGAATTGCCATTGACGACGAGGGTGCGCTTGAAATCGCTTCCCGTTCGAGAGGCACGCCGAGAATAGCCAACAGACTTCTCAAGCGTGCAAGAGACTTTGCCGAGGTAATGGGCAACGGCGTTATAACCGTTGACACCGCAAAAATCGCACTCGGCAGAATGGAAATCGACGAATTGGGTCTTGACCTTATCGACAGGCTTCTTTTGACCTCTATGATAAAGAACTACAAGGGCGGTCCGGTCGGACTTGAAACGATAGCCGCAACAATAGGCGAGGAAGCGGTCACGATTGAGGATGTTTACGAACCTTACCTTATGCAGATAGGTTTTTTGTCAAAAACACCGAGGGGCAGGGTGGTAACTCCGCTCGCATATGAGCATCTCGGCATACCGTTCGGCGACGGTGCAAGCGGTCAGCAAAAGTTGGATATGTAAAATAAATTTATATTCGGGAGACTTTGTTATGGGAAGATTATTCGGAACAGACGGCGCAAGAGGCGTCGCAAACAGCGAATTAACCTGTGAACTCGCAATGAAAATAGGCAGAGCGGCGGCAATGGTGCTTACCGAGAGCTGCGCTCACAAGCCAAAGGTATTGATAGGAATGGACACAAGGGCGTCCTCGCATATGCTTGCGTCCGCAATCGGCGCAGGACTTTGCTCGGTCGGCGCAGATGTGCTTATCCTTGATGTAGTACCCACTCCTGCGGTGGCTTTCCTTGTCAGAGAGTACGATTATGACGCGGGCGTGATGATTTCCGCCTCGCATAACCCGTGCGAATATAACGGAATAAAGATTTTCCAGGGTAACGGTTATAAATTGCCCGACGCACTCGAAAACGAGATTGAGGAGATAATTCTCGACGAGACAAAGGTTCCGCCCGTAGTGCTCGGCGGAGATGTCGGAAGAATACACTTTTCCTCAAAGGCTGTCGATGACTATATTTTCCACCTTGCAATGACCGCAGACGGCGATTTCAAGGGTATGAAAATTGCGCTTGACTGTGCAAACGGTTCGGCTTCCGTCAGCGCAAGGGCGTTGTTTACAAGGCTCGGAGCGCAGTGCTTTATTATAAACGACAAGCCGAACGGAACGAATATCAACGAAAACTGCGGTTCAACCCATCTTGAACAGCTGCAAAAATATGTCGTCGAAAACAAGTGCGATATAGGCTTTGCGTTTGACGGCGACGCCGACAGACTTCTTGTCGTTGACGAAAACGGCGAAGTTGTTGACGGCGACAAGATAATTGCCGTCTGCTCAAAGTTTATGAAAGAAAACAATAAGCTCAAAAACGATACCGCAGTCGTTACGGTAATGAGCAATATGGGCTTTTTCAAGTTCTGCGAAAAGAACGGTATAAATTGCGTCAAGACCAAGGTCGGCGACAGATATGTACTTGAGGAAATGGTCAAAAACGGCTATGTAATCGGCGGCGAGCAGTCGGGTCATATAATTTTCCTCGATTATGCCACGACGGGCGACGGTCAGATGTCGGCAATTCAGGTCTTGAATGTCTTAAAACACACCGGTAAGAAAATATCCGAGCTTGCAAGCGAAATGCAGGTTTATCCGCAGGTGCTTATCAATGTCCGTGTTTCAAACTTCGGTAAGGCAAGGCTTGATAAGGACGAAGAGGTTCAACTCGCTATCCGTGAGGCAAGCGAAGAATTGGGCGACACGGGCCGTGTTCTCGTCCGTGTTTCGGGTACGGAGCCGCTTGTCAGGGTTATGCTTGAGGGCGAGGATTACTCTCAGATTAAATCCCTTGCGGAGAGCATTGCAAAGGTAATTGAAGAAAGGTTAGTTTAACAGATGCGCTATACATCAAAGTGGAAAGATTACGAACTGCTTGACTGTTCGTGCGGAGAACGCCTTGAAAGGTGGGGCAATGTAACTCTTATTCGCCCCGACCCGCAGGTTATATGGAAAACTCCGAAAAAACATCCTGCCTGGAGACGGGCGGACGCCGTTTATCACCGTTCAAACTCGGGCGGCGGTAATTGGGAGGTTAAAAACAAAATACCTCCGTTCTGGAGTATCGGCTACGGGGATTTGATTTTTAATGTCAAGACGATGGGCTTTAAGCACACGGGAATTTTCCCCGAACAGGCGGTAAACTGGGACTATACGGCAGAGCTTATCAAAAATGCGGGCAGACCCGTCAAGGTGCTGAACCTTTTCGCATATACGGGCGGCGCTACGGTTGCGTGTCTTAAAGCAGGCGCACAGGTTGTCCATGTTGACGCGTCAAAGGGAATGGTTCAATGGGCAAAGGAAAATGCGGCGGCTTCGGGAGTTGCCGACAGAAGCGTCCGTTGGATAGTTGACGATTGCGTTAAATTTGTTCAGCGCGAAATACGCAGAGGAAACAAATATGACATTATAATTATGGACCCGCCCTCATACGGCAGAGGCCCCGGCGGAGAGATTTGGAAGCTTGAAAACGAGGTCTATTCGTTTGCGGAGCTCTGTACGCAGGTGCTGTCGGACGACCCGGTTATGGTGCTGATAAATTCATACACAACAGGACTTTCTCCTGCGGTAATGCAGTACATATTGGGCGCTCTTGTCAAGCCGAAATTCGGCGGTAAGGTTGAAAGCGACGAAATCGGGCTTCCCGTTACGCAGACGGGAATGATATTACCCTGCGGTGCTTCCGCAATATGGCATAAATAAAGGAATTTTTGAATGGATAACACAAATATTGTAGAATTTCATAATGTAACCTTCCGCTACGATGCGGACGAGGGTGAGCAGCAGCCCGAGCCTGCGATACGGGACTTTACTTTCAATGTGAAGAAAGGCGAGTTTATCGCAATACTCGGTCACAACGGTTCGGGTAAATCGACCGTTGCAAAGCTCAGTAACTCCATACTTATCCCGAATGAGGGAAAGGTGCTTGTCAAGGGTATGGATACTGCGGACGAGGATTTGGCTTACGAGATAAGAAAGACCGTCGGCGTTGTTTTCCAAAATCCCGACAATCAGATTGTCGCTTCGATAGTCGAGGAGGATGTTGCTTTCGGACCCGAAAACCTCGGACTTCCGAGGGAAGAAATAAGAAAAAGGGTTGACGACTCGCTCAAAGCTGTCGGAATGTATGAATACCGTCATCACGAGCCGCACAAGCTCTCGGGCGGACAGAAGCAGAGGGTTGCGATAGCGGGCATAATCGCAATGCGCCCCGAATGTATTTTTCTTGACGAGCCCACGGCAATGCTTGACCCCAAGGGCAGAAAAGAGGTTATGGAAACCGTAACCAAGCTCAACAGAGAGTACGGAATGTCGGTTGTTTTCATAACTCACTTTATGGAGGAAGCGGCGCTTGCGGACAGGGTTGCGGTAATTGACAATTCCCGCCTTTTGCTGGAAGGCACGCCGAAAGAGGTGTTCAGGCAGGAGAATTTGTTAAGGTCGGTAGGTCTTGACATACCGCAGATAACACAGCTTGCCCGTGAAATGAAAAAATCGGGCGTCGGAGTTGACGACAGCGTTCTGACTCTTGACGAATTCGTTGAAAATATCACAGACTTACTCGGAGATAAATAATGGCTATACTTGAAACCCAAAATTTAACATATATTTATTCTCAGGGCACGCCGTTTGAGAAAATCGCAATAGAGAATGTCAACATATCGGTTGAAAAAGGCGATTTTATAGGAATAATCGGACATACGGGCTCGGGAAAAAGCACGCTTGTACAGCACCTTAACGGACTTCTGAAGCCGAGCTCGGGTAAAATTTTGCTTGACGGGCAGGATATTCATTCCGACAAATCGGTTACAAGGCAGGCAAGGTTCAAGGTGGGACTTTGCTTTCAGTACCCCGAATATCAGCTGTTCGAGAGCACTGTTTATGAGGATATTGCGTTCGGACCCAAGAATATGAAGCTCTCAAAAGAGGAGATAAACGAGCGTGTGCTCACGGCGGCGGAGTTTGTCGGAGTGCGTAAGGATATGCTTGATAAATCCCCGTTCGACCTCTCGGGAGGCGAAAAAAGGCGTGTTGCGATAGCGGGCGTTATGGCAATGCAGCCCGAGATTTTAATTCTTGACGAGCCGTCGGCAGGTCTTGACCCCAAGGGCAGAAAAGTCATTTCGGAAATGATTGAACAGTACAGAAAGAGTACGGGCAGCACGGTAATCGTCGTTTCCCACAGTATGGAGGATGTTGCCGAGAGCGCCGACAAGGTTCTTGTTATGAACAGGGGCAAGGTCGAGTATTTCACAAGCGTTGACGAGGTCTTTTCAAACGCACGGCACTTGGTTGAGATAGGCTTGAATGTGCCCGAGATTACAAAGGTGTTTTTAAGACTTAAAGAGCAAGGCTACGATGTCAGAACCGACATTTATTCCGTCGGCGAGGCTAAAGCGGAACTTCTCCGCCTGTTTAAGGAAAGGGGAGTGCTCGCGTGATAAAGGATATTACCATCGGACAGTATTTCCCGGGAACCTCGCCGATACATAAGCTTGACCCGAGAATGAAAATAGTTCTTACATTTATTTATATTATCTTTATTTTCCTTTGCAAGAATTTTATCGCTTTGGGCGCTATGACCTTACTGTTGCTTGTGACGGTGCTCATATCCAAAATATCGCCGAAGCTCATAGCAAAAAGCGTAAAGCCGATATTTTTGATAGTGCTCATAACTTCCGTTTTGCAGATACTCTACAACAGCGACGGCACGGTGCTTTTTGAGTGGAAAAGGCTTCATATAACAACGGGCGGCATATATATGGCAATCTTTACGACGGTCAGAATTGTCGTGCTTGTCATTGCAAGCGCAATGCTCACATACACGACTTCTCCGACCTTGCTAACCGACGCTATCGAAAGATTGTTTTCCCCGTTGAAGGTCATAAAAATCAATGTTCATTCAATCGCTATGATGATGACGATTGCTTTGAGATTTATCCCCACGCTCATCGACGAGGTCGATAAAATTATGTCGGCGCAGAAGTCGAGGGGTGCTGACTTTGAAACAGGCTCGCTCATAAACAGGGGCAAGGCAATGATACCGATATTCATACCGCTGTTTATAAATTCGTTCAGGCGTGCATATGAGCTTGCATTTGCAATGGATTGCCGCTGCTATCAGGGCGGAGAGGGCAGAACAAGGCTCAAGGTTATGAAGCTTGCCGCAAGGGATTATGTGTCAATCGGCATACTTGTGCTGTTCTGCGTCGGAATAATCGTGTCAAACCATTACTTAACGGCGGTAATATGATGAAAAATTATTTGCTGACAATTACCTATGACGGAACAAATTACCACGGCTGGCAGGTACAGAACAACGCCCCGACGGTTCAGAAGTCCATGCAGGACGCAATAGAGCAAATCCTCGGCGTGCGTGAGAGCGTAATCGGCTGCAGCAGAACCGACAGCGGGGTTCACGCAAATATGTTCTGCCTGAATATGCGCACGGAAAAGTATTTGAATACGGACACCTTTGCACGGTCGCTCAATGCGGTTTTGCCGAGGGATATTGCGGTAAAGTCAGTGTGCGAAGTGCCGTTTGAATTTCACGCAAGGTATGACTGCGTGTCAAAAAGATATAAATATCTCATACTCAATTCAAAATACAGAAACCCGTTTTTTGAAAACCGTGCGCTTCACTATCCTTTTGATATTGATGTCGAAGCGCTGAACCTTGAAACCAAGGCGTTTTTGGGAACGCACGATTTTTCGTCCTTTTGCTCGGCAGGTTCAAGCGTTGACGAAAAGACGAGGACGGTAAAAGACATAGGCTTTTTGAGAAACGGCGATACGGTTGAATTTTATATCGAGGCTGACGGCTTTTTGTACAATATGGTGCGTATAATCGTCGGCACTCTGTTGGATATAAATTCGGGAAAGCTCGAAAAAGGAAGCATAAGCGGAATAATCGAAAAAAAAGACAGAAAATACGCAGGCAAAACAGCTTCGGCGTGCGGACTGTATCTTGATAAAGTAAACTATAACCTTTGACGGTGAGAAGTATGGAAGAGAAAAAACAGAAAAAACCGAATAAAAAATCCCCGAAAAAAGCGGAGAAAAGCCGTGACGGCTTTGTCAAAATCGCAAAGGCGGTCTGTATAATTCTCGTTGTGCTTATGCTGCTGTTCGTTGCGGCGGACAGGTTCGGCAACATCACATTTTCAAGCGTAGGGGACTATTTCAGCGGCGTTATATCGGGCGCTAAGAGCGGCGAGGGCTATCCCTATTATTTTGAAAGCTCGACAGCAGAAAATGTCGAAAAGATAAATTCCGACCTGCTTGTTCTGACCGACGACTCGACCTTTGTGCTCGACGCCACCGCAAAGAAATTGAGCGAGCTTCAGCATTCTTATTCCGTTCCGCTCATTTCTTCAAGGAACGGCAGGGCGGTAATGTTCGATGTCGGCGGCTATTCCTACCGTGTGCAGTCAAAGACCAAGGTGCTCTATGAGGGCACAAGCGAGCATAAAATCATAACGGCGGCTATCGGCAAGGATGGAAGCGTCGCTCTTGCGACAAGGGGCGATAACTCAATGTCCGAGCTTACCGTTTACAATAAGAACCAAAAAGAAGTTTTCAAATGGGAATGTGCGAAAGAGGCTATTGTCGCCGTCGATATTTCCGATAACGGCAAGCGTGCGGCGGTGTCCGTACTCGGTGCGGAGAACGGCGAGCTCTACTCAAAGGTAATTATCTTCGATTTCAGATACAGCGAGCAGATTTCCGAATACTCTTACGGCTCGCAGACGGTATCCGATGTCGAGTTTATCTCCTCAAACAAGGTGCTTGCGACGGGCGAAGAGGTGTTCAGCATCATCGACAAGACCTCAAAGCAGGATGAGGATTTGTCGCTTAACAAACTCTCACGGGTATACACTGCCGACAACAACACGACCGTTGCGGTGTTCTCAAAATACGGCAGCTCGTCGTCAAAAATAATCAAGGCATATTCCGCTTCGGGAAAGCTTCTTTTCACAGCCGATGTCAATTCAAATGTCAGAAGCGTTTCCTGCGACGGCAGTTACATATCGGTTCTCACGGACAGACAGCTTATTTCCTTTAACAAAAAGGGTAAAACGGTGGGAACTCACGATGTTACAAGCGACGGAATATCGTGCTTTACGGACGGTAACAACACATATGTCCTCACAACAAGCGCAATAAACTGCTATAAAACGGTCGGCGAGGATACGAGTGAGACACAGACAGCCGCCGAAACCGCGCAGACGGCGCAGTAAATTTATCAATTTAGTTGTTAAAAGTTCATTATTATGTTACAATTTCAATATAAAATAAACGGAGGTAGTTTTATGGGTATCGTTCTTGATGTTGTTTTGGTATTGATTTTAATTGCGGTTGTCGTTTCATCCGCAAAAAAAGGCATAATGAAAACACTTGTTGAGCTTGCCGCTTTTGCACTTGCAATCTTTTTGGCGGCGCAAACCGCTCAGCCCGCAGCAAACGGTATGTATAAAGCGTTTTTCAGTAAAAGCGTCGAGAGAGGACTTTACGAGGTTCTTCCCGGCGATGCAAGTAAGCTTACAAACTCTGACAAGGCAAAATATGTCTTTGAGGAAATGCCCGAGTTTGCAAAGAAGCAGGCGGAGAAATGCGGAATAAGCGTTGCTTCGGTTGCAGAGCAGATAGCAAAGAGCAATTTCGCAAACGACGATTCGCTTTATCAGACTCTTGAAAGCAATATAGTCAAGCCGATTGCGGTCGCAGTGCTTAAACATATTATGTTCTTTGTGCTTGCGGTGCTTTACGCACTTGTGCTCACGGCTGTATTGAAGTCCTTTGCTAAGGGACTTAAAAAATCACATCTTATCGGCGGTGCGGACAAATTGGTCGGCGGCGTTATAGGTGTTGCGAAGGGAGTGGTAATTGTATTTCTGGTCGGCTGCCTGTTGTCATATCTCGAGCCGAGAATTGAGAACGAAAAGCTAAAAGAAGCCGTCAACGACTCTTCGGTTGTCGAAATTTGCGAAAAATTCGACCCGATGGAGGCAATATCCGCGGCTGAAGTATTTGTAAGCGATATTAAATAATGGGAGTATTTTTATGGACGGATTAAAAAAGCTTTTTACCGGATGTCTTACAATTCCCAATCTTCTTTCGTTGATTAGGATAATACTTATTCCTGTATTTGGCGTACTTTTCTATCACGGAGAGGTCCTCTGGGCGGTAGTCGTCCTTGTCCTTTCGGGACTTACGGATTTCTTTGACGGAAAAATAGCAAGAAAATTCAATCAGGTCAGCGAACTCGGAAAGGTTCTTGACCCTGTTGCCGATAAACTTACACAGATGACAATAGCGATAATTCTTTTCCTTACCTTCAACAAGTCGGAAAACCCCGTAATGGTTTGGTTCAAGTGGGTGTTCCTGTTCTTTGTTGCCAAGGAGCTTCTTATGGTTGTTGTCGGTGCGATAATGATAGCTATCGGCTTAAAGCCCAGTGCGGCGGTAATTTACGGTAAGGTTGCCACATTTGCCTATTATGTTGTAATGGGCTTGGTAATAACCTTCGGACCGGAAGTCGGCGCATTGAGAAATGTTTTCACATTGCCGGATACCGTTATGATTATTTTGGTAATAATCTCGGCAATACTTACATTTGTAGCGTTGCTCAGCTACATACCGGGAACTCTTAAACAGTTCAAAGAGAAAAAAGAAACTAAATCTAACTGATACAGTGAGGAAAAACATTAGATGAACAAAAATATGCTTTGCAGCAGATGCCACAAAAATCCTGCGGTGTTTTTTATTTCAAAGGTTGACGGAGACAAGACCACCAACGAGGGTCTTTGCATCCAGTGCGCCATGGAAATGAATATCGGCCCCATTAAGCAGATAATGGAGAGTATGGGTATATCCGAGGATGAAATGGGCGAGGTTTCCGAACAGATGAAGCAGATAATGGAAAATGAGGGCGAAGACGGCTTCCAGCCGGGCGGAGCCATGCCGTTGTCGCTGTTTCAGGGAATGTTCGGAAATAACAACAATGAGGATGCGGCTTTGTCGGAAACTCAGACGAGTGACGAAGAGCCCGACGGGGAAAAAGACGGTAAAAAGAAAAAGAAGTCAAAGAACGCAAAGAAGAGGAAATATCTCAATCTTTACTGCACCGACCTTACCGAAAGGGCAAGGGAGGGCAAGCTTGACAATATTATCGGCAGAGAAAAGGAAATCAGCAGAACCGAGCAGATCCTTTGCCGCAGAACCAAGAACAATCCCTGCCTTATAGGCGAACCCGGCGTCGGTAAAACTGCAATAGCGGAGGGTCTTGCGCTTAAAATAGCGGCGGGAGATGTACCTGCGAAGCTTGCCAATAAGGAAATTCATTTGCTTGACCTTACGGCGCTTGTTGCGGGAACGCAGTTCAGAGGACAGTTTGAATCAAGGATAAAAGGTCTTATCGAAGAGGTTAAGGCAGAGGGCAATATAATCCTCTTTATCGACGAGGTGCACAATCTTGTCGGTACGGGAGACGCTGAGGGCACGATGAATGCAGCAAACATTCTCAAGCCTGCGCTCTCAAGAGGTGAAATTCAGGTTATCGGCGCTACGACATTTAACGAATACCGCAAAAATATCGAAAAGGACGCCGCGCTTGAAAGAAGATTTCAGCCCGTCAAGGTTGAAGAGCCTTCTATTGCCGACACCTATCAGATGCTTCTCGGCATAAAGAAATACTATGAGGACTTCCACAAGGTTAAAATCGCCGACCCGTTGGTATATAAGGCGGTAACCCTTTCGGAGAGATATATCACAGACAGATTTTTGCCCGATAAGGCAATAGATTTGTTGGACGAAGCATGTACCTGCGCAAACCTCAGAAATAAGTCGATAAGCGAATACGAGCTGTTGCTTGATGAAATTTCATCTCTTAAATCGGAGGAAGACGAGCTTTCACAGGAGACGGAAAACATCGATTACGAACGCCTTGCGGAGATAAGAGCGGAGATTTTAAGCTCCGAAAAGAAGCTCCCCGATATTAAAGAAAAGGCAAGCGACAATGCGGTTCTCGAATCGGACCTTGCAACGGTTATCAACCTTTGGACGGGAATACCTGCGTCAAAGGTCGTTGAGGGCGACTTAAAGCGCCTTGCGGGACTTGAAACAAGACTTAAACAGCATATTATCGGTCAGGACGAAGCGGTAGAGCTTGTTGCGGCGGCTATAAAGCGCAGCAGAGTTCAGTTATCGTTGCAGAAGCGTCCTGCGTCGTTCATCTTTGTCGGACCCACGGGTGTCGGTAAAACCGAGCTTGTCAAGCAGCTTTCAATGGAGCTGTTCGACACTCCGGAGACCTTGATACGCTTTGATATGTCCGAATTTATGGAAAAACATTCGGTATCGAGACTTATCGGTTCGCCTCCGGGATATGTGGGATATGACGAAGCGGGTCAGCTGACGGAAAAGGTCAGAAGAAAGCCCTATTCGATTATCCTTTTTGATGAGATTGAAAAAGCGCATCCCGATGTTATGAACATTCTTTTACAGATTCTTGACGAGGGCAAGACAAACGACGCCCACGGCAGAAGCGTAAGCTTTGCGAACACGGTTATCATTATGACTTCAAACGCAGGCAGTGAGAGAAAGGAAAACGCACTCGGCTTTGCCAAGGACAGGGGAGAAGTTAAGAGGGAAAACGCCATAAAGGCGCTCAACGAATTTTTACGCCCCGAGTTTATCGGCAGAATTGACGAAATAGTTGTTTTCAACAACCTTACAAATGAGGATTACAAGGGAATTGCCGCTCTTATGCTCGACGAGCTTAAAACAGCGCTTGCGGACAGGGGAATCGTGCTTGAATACGACGACACAGTTGCAAATTGCGTTGTTTCAAAGATGAGCGGAGATTCAAGAGGCGCAAGAGATCTCAGAAATGTTATAAGAAGAAATGTAGAGGATAAAATTTCCTCTTATATGGTTGAGAACTGTGACAGTTTAATCACAAAGGTTTCTCTTTCCGGCGAGAACGGAGAAATCACTCTTTCGGTTGAATAAAAAATGATGGTTTACCCCGTTCTTGCAGACTATAAATTTTTGGGGTAATACAAATGGAAAAACAGAATAAAAACAACAGACAGAAAATTATCGATATGGTGCTGATTGCCATGTTTGCCGTGATTATAGCGGTATGCTCGTGGCTTTCGATACCGGGCGAGGTGCCCTTTACCTTGCAGACCTTCGGCGTGTTCTGCGCAGTGGGCTTGCTCGGCGGCAAGAGGGGAACATTATCGGTTATAATTTATATCCTTTTGGGACTTGTCGGCGTGCCCGTGTTTGCGGGCTTCAAAGGCGGCGTCGGTTCACTTGTCGGACCTACGGGCGGATATATAATCGGTTTTATCTTTACCGCTCTGGTTTACTGGCTTATAACAAAGCTCCTCGGCACAAAGCTCTGGGCTGTTGTTCTCGGAATGGTGCTCGGACTTGTTGTGTGCTATGCTTTCGGCACGGCATGGTTCGTGGTTGTGTATTCGCATAAGAACGGCGCAATCGGCGTTATGCAGGCGCTTTCAATGTGCGTTATACCGTTTATCATTCCGGATATTGTTAAAATTACGGTTGCAGCAATACTCGTAAGGGTTATGCCCAAGAAGTATCTTAACAATAAATAATCAAAATACGCAGAGCAACGGTTTTTGCCGTGCTCTGCGTGAATTTATTAAAATATTTTGACTTTATGTCTTGACAATTATCCTGTTTTTTGATAATATATTCAATGTTGCAAAACTAAATATGCGGGTGTAGTTCAATGGCTAGAATTCCAGCCTTCCAAGCTGGCTGTGTGGGTTCGATTCCCATCACCCGCTCCAAAAAAGGCGATTGCTAATGCAATCGTCTTTTTAGTTATATTCGCCTTACGGCGAGTTATATTGCTGCGCAGTGATATTCGGCTTTGCCGAGTGATATTGCCTTACGGCAGTTGAAGAGGCGAATATAATATCACTGCGCCAAAGGCGCAATATCACTTTTGCGAGAGCAAAAATATCACGCCGAACAAAGTGAGGCATTTAACAAAGAATAATAAAATACACTCTTCTTAAATTGTATTTCCCTCACGACGGCTTTGTTTTCTACCACCCTGTTTCGGTTGAAGAAAACTGTAAATATGATTTTGTATAAGTTTATTTGACGCTTGCTAATGCAATCGTCTTTTCAGTTATATTCGCCTTGCGGCGAGTTATATTGCTACGCAGTGATATTCGGCTTCGCCGAGTGATATTGCCTTACGGCAGTTGAAGAGGCGAATATAATATCACTGCGCCAAAGGCGCAATATCACTTTTGCGAGAGCAAAAATATCACGCCGAACAAAGTGAGGCATTTAACAAAGAATAATAAAATACACTCTTCTTAAATTGTATTTCCCTCACGACGGCTTTGTTTTGCTACCACCCTGTTTCGGTTACAGAAAACTAAAATTATATCTATTTTATTTGACGATTGCAAATGCAATCAACCGTCCCCCTGTGTTTAAGGAGTATTTGTTATGAATCGACTTTTGATTGTTGATGGAAGCAACCTATTATTTCAAATGTTCTTTGGTATGCCGGCGAGAATAGTGAATGAACAAGGCAAGGCTATACAAGGCACACTTGGCTTTGTCGGTGCATTGCTGAAAATTATACGAAGAACCGAGCCAACGCACATTGTCGTATTATTTGATGGCGAACACGAAAACAAACGTTCAGCTCTCGACTCTGATTATAAAGCAAACAGAGTGGATTATAGCAAAATACCGGAGGAAGAAACACCATTTTCGCAATTGCTTGATGTATATGCAGCACTCGACTATCTCGGTATAAAACACACCGAAACGATTACTTGCGAAACCGATGATTTGATTGCGGGATACGCTTTTACTTATGGACAAGAAAATGAAATTGTTATTTCATCGTTTGATAGCGACTTCTTTCAGCTCATAACAGATAAAGTGTCGGTACTTAGGTATCGTGGTGATAAAACCGCTATATATACACCCGAATACATAAAAGACAAATTTAGCATTACACCGTTTCAATATGCTGATTTCAAATCACTGACAGGTGATGCTTCGGATAATATTAAAGGAGCAGACAAAGTCGGCCCGAAAACGGCTGCTTTGTTGCTTAATGAGTTTGGCTCTCTTGAAAACATAATTTCAAATGCAGATGGGATAAAGAAACCATCAATTAAACAATCTATAATCAGGAATGCTGAAAAGATAAGAACGAATTATAAGATTATCAAACTCGATAATTCGGCGCAGTTACCGTTCGCTTTGAGCGAGCTTGCATATAAATTTAATGGAATAACCACAAATGAAGTTTTGAAAGGAGTGGACTTAAAGTAAAACTCATTCTTTCGTTTTGCGATTTTCGCAATGAAGCAGGAAACACAGTGGACGGCTTCCCGTGCTTTTGTCGATTTTATAATCAGGGGCGGTAGGGCGGGGTGCGCCCTTGCGGGCGAGTGAAAAATGAATAATGAAGAATGAAAAATTGCGGGTGTTTCGCACGAATTAAAAATTAAAGCAAACCGTGTAGGGCGGGGGCTTGCTCCCGCCGTTGTCTGCAAAGTTAAAAATATGCACAAACATAGGCTCCCTCTGACGAGGGAGCTGTCATTTTTTTAGAAAAATGACTGAGGGAGAGATAACGAAAATTTGATATAACCTGCGTCTCTCCTTCCGACACGCCTACGGCGCGCCACCTATTGCCCTCTTGCGGTGCCCGATTTTGTTAATGCGGCTTGGAGCGCCGCACGAAATCGACCGCTGCGCCGACAGATGCTCCCTTTATCCGCCACAGGCGGCGGTCGCATATGTTGCCCGTCAGAGGAAGGCTTAGTTTCATTTGATAGAAGCCGTAGGGACAGGGCTTGCCCCTGTCCTAAAGAAATTTTATATCAGTCATATTGGCGGACAGCCGCAAGGGCTGTCCCTACGGGGTACGGCATTTTATTTTCAATTCCATATTAACCGTAAATTACGATAAAATATCAACAATCCGACGGCGGAACAACCTGTATTTATTTTGTCGAAATTTATTGATTTATATGTTTCTTTAATGTATTATATAAACAACGAATGTAAATGTTTAATTCGGCGGCGTATGCGTATTGTTATGCCCTAAAACGGCGGAGGATATTATGCCTGACATCAATTGCGAAAATACAATAATCGATAATTTGCTTGTTAAAAGCAAGCTTGATAGGGCAAAATATGCTCTCGCTTCCAAAAAAAGACAGGATTTTATTTGGCATACAACAAAGGATATGATAGCCGAACCCTACGAAGAGCTGTGCGATATTTCCTCGTGGAGGAGGTTGCTGAGAAACTCTCCGTTCCACCGAACGAAAGGGGATATATCGTTTCGGCTTTTGATGAAAACATTGACGGTACATTTCTTAATGCTTACAAAGCGCTTCAAAAAGTTACTTTTCACGGTGTTGCCGTAATCTTTTTCCCGAAAAGCGGCTTGATTTACTTTGAGGGCGAGCCGGAGTATCGCAAATCATTCAGATGTGTTAAAAAAATAGCTAACTCAACTGAAAGCCAATAATATAAGCCTTGTCGCTTATAAATATAAAGGAGAAAAATATGAAAAAGTGGACAGTAAATGTGAACGGACAAGACAATGAGGTTGTGTATATACCGAATGCTTGGTCGGGCAAGAATAAGCTCGTTGTAAACGGTCAGGAACAAATTGTCAGGGCGTCAATAAAGAATGTTCTCAACGGTGTTGATATTCCGCTTGATATTGACGGCAAGGAATGTCATTTTGTTCTTATCGGCGGCAAAGCCGGCCTTGCGGTTGACGGAACATATCTTGACAGCAAAAAGCCGTATGCACCGTTGAAGCCCTCGCCGAAGTGGGCTTGGATTTTCTTTATCCTTTGCCTTGCAATACCGGTTGTGTCGCTCGGCGGAGCGCTTCCCGTTATGCTCGGAATAGCAGGTGCCTTTGTGTGTGCCAGAATCTGCGCCTCACAGAATATGAAAACGGGCGCCAAGGTTATTTGCTGTATTTTAGTTACTTTGTTGGCGTGGGCAGGCTTGGCTGCGGTCGTTTTGGCAACTTCGGGCGTGCAGGAAATCGCTTCTACATCAAGTGTGTAAGAAAAAACAGCTTGATATAATTATTAAAAAGCAACGGCACAGTGTACAAACGCTGTGCCGTTGCTTTGCGACAAAAAGTTATAATTATGACAGAACTCCGTTATGCAGTTACTTTCAGTTCAGACGATTTTTCGTCTGTTACACTTTCAAAATAAAATGATTTTTATGACAGTCAAGAAGCCCGTCCTTTTTCATCTTTCCAAGCTCCGATGACAGTCCGCTGCGTTCCACGCCGAGATAATCCGCAAGCTGCTGCCTTGAAAACGGAATGTCAAATTCGTATGTTCCGAGCCGCTGTGCTTCCGCTGAAAGATAGGACATAATCTTTGACCGTGTGGTGCGCTGTCCCATATGCGTGAGCTTCTCATTGGAACGCAGATTTTTTTCGGCAAGCTCGCCCAGGAGGTTTCTGATGATACGGCTGTGGTGCGCGCAGGCAGACGGGCACACGGTTAAAATGCGCTTAACATTCAAAAAAAGTACGCTGACGGGTGTTTCCGCTATAACGCTTACATTTAGCCCGGAACCGGGGGCGCAGGCATATGCGGCACCAAAGGTTTGACCCGTTCCCGCTTTGGAAATGATATTGCGGTTTCCCCAAATATCCTCCTGTATAATCAAAACGCTTCCCGACAGCACAATACCTATCGAATCAAGCGTATCGCCGGCTTGCAGTATAAAGGCATCCTTTGGAAAGTCCTCTTTTTTTGTATCAAGGCAGGACAGCATGGCTGTAAGCTCGTTTTCGGAAACGCCCGAAAAAAGTTTAGATGATTGAAGAACGGATAAAAAATCTTTCATAAAAATCCTCTTTTGTTGAAAATTCAACAGACTTATAGAGCTTATTATATTATAATATGGACAGAAAAACAAGGAGGTATGATTATGAAAAGAAGAATTATTGAGATAGATCAGGATAAATGTAACGGCTGCGGTGCCTGTGCCGCCGCTTGTCATGAGGGCGCTATCGCCATGGTAGACGGCAAGGCGAAGCTGATGCGGGACGATTACTGCGACGGCTTGGGCGACTGTCTGCCAGCATGCCCCACAGGTGCAATCTCGTTTGTTGAACGCGAGGCTGCCGCTTATGACGAACAGGCGGTACTCGCCAACAAGCAGAAAAAGATGCAGCAGGAGGGAATGCGTCTTCACGGCGGTTGCCCCGGAGCTCGGATGAAAACAATCCGACACGCAGAACCGTCAGGCGTTGATGTCGCTCCCGCACAGGCGCAAAGCCGCCTTTCTCAGTGGCCGGTGCAGATAAAGCTTGTTCCCGTAAATGCGCCGTACTTTGACGGTGCAAAGCTGCTTATCGCCGCCGATTGCACGGCTTACGCCTATGCCGCTTTCCATGAGCGATTTATTAAAGGGCATATTACGCTGGTGGGTTGCCCGAAACTCGACAGCGTAGATTATTCCGAGAAGCTTACAGAAATTATTCGCAATAACAACATCAAGAGCGTAACCGTTGTCCGTATGGAGGTTCCCTGTTGCGGAGGACTGGAGCACGCAGCGAAAACCGCTTTGCAGAACAGCGGAAAATTCATCCCGTGGCAGGTTGTGACAATTTCTACCGACGGAAATATACTTGATTAAACAAAAAGAATTATAAATTGAAAAAGCGTCCGCAAGGACGCTTTTTTGTGCAGAGAAATGTACTTTATAAAAAATGCGGGGTACAGTAAATGCTATGCTCTATATTTTCTGAAAACAGTGACCTGTTTTAATACCAAATGCACACCGTGTTGACCTTTAATGAAAAGGTGCAACGAAAAATCGCTTTAATTATACGCTTATAGCATTTCAGAAATACGCTCAATCAACAGTTTATATCGCTTGGCTGTATCAGCGTTTTTGCCGCAATACTGCCTGGGAATTTCTTCATTCGGTTCATAGCTGACAGGAATATTGTAAAGATCAAATTGCTCGACTGTGAGATCAATGTAGTGACCGTCGATTTTGTTGAAGTAATGTGTGCCTCCGCCATTAACACGGATACGGTGAATTGTACCGCCGAACATGTCGTATACGAGCATTGCAGTGATTGCACACTGCCCATATGAGGGGTCGGATGAAACCCACTCTGCTTGACAAGATGGATACGCAGTCTCTTTGCACCATGCTTTTCGGAGAATCGTATACAGGTCACCGAGCGTTGACAATTGAGAATTGCCTTCTTTTTTTCGCTTTAGAGCACTATACTCCTCGCCGTAGAATTTTCTAATCATTCGTTTTATCCACCTCTGTATTTTTTCTAACATTGTCAATCGCTTTTTTGTTTTCTTTTGCGGTGTTGAGCGATGCTATCAGCATTCTTTTGATTTCTTCGGCAAGTATAAGTAATTCATCATATTTATAATCAATTAAATTCGTCTTTTTCAAAAGAGTGAGCCAATATATACTTTCACCTGTTTCTTTGAGAGCAATATGTAACTTTGAAATGAAATCCGCTTTACTGTTGCCGTAAACAGCTTCATTTATATTCGCACCAACACTTGTAGCGGAACGAAGTAGTTGCTTTGCAATAGTAGTATCATTTTTTGTTTTTGAAAATGTTTCATAAAACAATACAATTTTAGTTGCAAAGTCAAGAGATTTTTCAAGTAATGGGCTTTTCATCTCGCTATCACCTCAAAATGAATTGTATCATAAATAATAATTACAATCAATGCTTTGCGGAGCAAAGCCACCTCTTCTTTTATCTTTTCTCCCTTATCTTTTCTCTGGAAACGACAATCCGAGAGAAAAAAGAAAAATGAGAAGAGAAAAGTGAAAAGAACAAAAAGAAACGACAATCTTCTGCTGAAAATTGTCGTTTCTTTTTGGCGGAGAGCAAGGGACTCGGCTCACTTCGTTCGCCTGTAAGTTTGCTTCGCAAACTGTCCTATTATAGACTTCTTTTGACAAGACTTCGTCTTGCAAAAGATTTTAGGGTTCGAATCCCTCTAACAATTCACCAAAAAATAACGGTACAGTGTTCAACACACTATACCGCTATTTTCTGGCGGAGAGCAAGGGACTCGGCTCACTTCGTTCGCCTGTAAGTTTGCTTCGCAAACTGTCCTATTATAGACTTCTTTTGACAAGACTTCGTCTTGCAAAAGATTTTAGGGTTCGAATCCCTCTAACAATTCACCAAAAAATAACGGTACAGTGTT
>ERZ825137.1577-NODE-1577-length-28928-cov-6.036643_pt1 | contig 28928 bp, 24 predicted proteins | sample MGYA00519873_ERZ825137 | MGnify/ENA primary metagenome ERZ825137 (study PRJEB31778, sample SAMEA3449190) | human gut metagenome | biome: human gut; feature: human-associated habitat; material: faeces | place: United Kingdom | collected 2010/2012 ...
TCATCAGCTCACCAAGTATTGCAACACGCTTTCCTTTTGTCAGGTAATCCCTTGCGAAATCTGCCTGTTTTCCAAAAGTTGTAATTTTAATATAATTGACACCTTTATTAAAATTTCTCGGCACCGCCAGATAAAATGATGCAATATGATACTTTCCTTTTTCTGTCTCGACTTCACTATAACTGGGATCTCTCACCAGACGTCCAATAAGTACAACCATATTCATCCATCCTTCCCCCCTTTCTTACTCTATTTGCTGCCTTACTGGCAACACAAGAGTACGGCAGATCAGATACGAAATAAAAAACCAATCTGCCGCGCAGCTTCTATTGTCAGCAGCCCTGGCGATAACCAGGGCTGTCATCATTTCAGAAAACAGTGCTAGATTGTCTTTTCACATGTGTAACCCATTTCAGGGTTCACCCAATCCGTTCACGCCATTGCAGGCAGTCTCAGCCATATCGTGTATGGTCTTCAGATTCCTCACTTTATCTGACCGGCATCATCGGGAGTATCATTATTGATCCGCAGCTTTCCATAGAAAAGCCATATGCAGACCTCTGTTTCTATTATCCTTACGGACTATCCGGAACTCTCTACAGCAGCTCCGGCGAATTGGCAAGCTCATTAAGTTGTCATTGTACGCAAGCTGCCACGACTTAAATGATGGTGTGGCCTGCTCAATTCCTAAATACAAAAGGTGGGGATTTAGTTAAGAATCTTTTTGAAAAAATTTTTGATACAATTTTCAGAACTGTAAAAGTCAAAAAATAGGGGCTGTCGGGAAATAGATAGTTCCAAAGCAGAGAGGGTATGGCTCACAACGAGTCATACCCTCTCTGAATTTATCTGACGACGATCCAGTCTATACCCTGAAAAAAGTGATGGAGGAATTAGATTTTTCTGGCTTGTTAGCCAATTGTTCAGATAAGGGAAGAACCGGGTACAACCCAATTATGATGTATGCTGTAGTTACCTATGCAAATATGCGTGGAATACGTTCTGTTGACCGTATTGTTGATCTGTGTGAAAGAGACCTTGCTTTTATCTGGCTGACGCGCGGACAAAAACCGAAACGTGATGCTTTTTATGACTTTAAAAACAGGAAGCTGACATCTGATGTCCTGGATGACCTGAATTACCAGTTTATGCGGCGGCTGCAGAAAGAAGGGCTGGTCACATTAAAAGAACTTTTTATTGACGGTACAAAGATAGAGGCAAATGCAAACCGTTATACTTTTGTATGGCGCGGAAGCATCAATTACCATCTGGCAGGACTTCTGGACTCTATCGACCAGCTTTTTGAAAAATATAATTCTTTTTTGCAGGAGAATGATTATGGAACAAAGTACGAGCTGGGAAATGCACAGATGTTTGTGATCGAAGGGATGGATAAAGTCCGGGAAGTGATCGAAAAGAACAGAAAACGAAAGCTTGTAAAACATAAAAAGCTTTCAAATAACCGTATTATAGAGATCGATAACTGTTCACCGCTTGAAATACGGAAACTCCAGAACAATCTCACGATGATCGCAGACAACGAGGGAATCGAATTCGTTTACGGAAAAGGAAAAAGAAAACCTGCACTTCAACAGCTGCATGAGGAACTGGAACAATGCGGAAAACGACTGATGGAATATAAAGAATGCTTTGAGATCATGGGAAAAGACAGAAACAGTTATTCCAAAACAGATCTGGAAGCGACTTTTATGCGTATGAAAGAAGATCACATGCTGAACGGACAGTTAAAGCCAGCATATAATGTTCAGATCGCGGTAGAGAATTATTTTATCGTACATGGATATGTAAGCAGCGACCGCACCGATTATAATACCCTGATCCCGGTCCTTGAAAAACATAAGAATGCTTTCGGGAGTATTCTGGAAGAAGTAACTGCGGACAGCGGGTACTGTAGTGAAAAAAATCTGCTTTATTTAAAACGGAATGAAATATCCAGTTATATAAAACTGCAGGATCATGAAAAGCGAAAAACACGCGCTTATTCAGAAGATATCAGTAAATATTACAACATGAGGACAGGGATCTTTGAAGATGAACAGTTCTATATCTGCCATGACGGACGTGAACTGCGGCATCTCAGGACAGAGAGCAAAGAGCAGGATGGATATACACAGACCTTTGAGGTATATGGTTGTGCAGACTGCAGCGGATGTGAACATAAAGCGCGTTGTCTGTATAAGTATGATGCGGAAAAAGATGCCGAAAAGAACAAAGTCATGAAGATCAATGAACAATGGGAGGAACTGAAAGAAAGATCGCATGCCAATATCCAGAGTGAACGCGGGATCCTGAAACGCCAGACACGTTCCATTCAGACGGAAGGACATTTTGGAGATATCAAGGAAAATGAGAACTTCCGGCGTTTTAATTACCGTTCGGCAGATAAGGTATATAAAGAATTCATGCTGTATGCTATTGGAAGAAATATAAATAAATATCATCGTTTTTTATACGAAAAACTGAGAAAATTTGAAGGAAAAACTGCCTAGAAAAAAATGCGGCTGAAAAAATCCAAACAAGGATTTTTTGCGGCCAAAAACAGAAAGTATTTATCAAAATAAAAATATCCTGAACAAGTTGCAGAGCCAGAAAGCTCTGTAACTGTCAGGATATTTTTGTTTGGTGCTGTCAGCTCTAAAAAACGTTATTTACCGACAGCTCCTTTTTTTAATTTGAAAAGTTTCCATTATTCAATTCTCGAATGATTACATAGCGAATTATAATACATAAACATTGCACTCAGAAGGGCACTTCTATGATTTTTCCATCATAGAAGTGCCCTTCTAAAATACAATTCTATATTTACCACTAAGAAAGCATCAGATACTTTCCTCCTACCACAAAACATTCTCTGTCCAGCGAGGTTGCATTTTGCTCGCTATAATTCATGTAATCATCTTTCATACCTTTTTTTACCCAATCCGTAATCATTCCTACCATGGCCCGGGTATTCATCTTTGCAATAAGCTGAATTTCGTCATCACTAAGATCCAGACCGGAATTTGCATATCGCTCATGCAAAGTTTTCGTCCAAAGCTCCATATAAAGTTCCGTCAACACTTCAAACAATGAGTTCTGCTCTACATATTTGAAACATTTTAAATAAAATTCCCGTTCGTTGTACAGGCACTCACATACGCTGTTAAAACTGTCCTCCAGGAATTTTGACGAATCTGCATAGGTTTCCACGTGCTTTGAAATGTCATTATAGAAAATCCAACTAATCAATTCGTATTTATCCTGAAAATGATAGTAAAAATTGTTTCGACTCATACCACACTGTTCCGTGATATCTTTCACTGAAATTTTATCGAGTGGACGCTCGAGTAATAGGTCTTTCAGTGCTTTTGCCAGTGCTTCTTTTGTAAGTTTCGTATTTGCCATCTGCATCCTCCCATCTAATTATCCAGCAATTCTCGATAATTTATTAACATTTTCTGCCATTATTATACACTTTTTTCATTTGCGTATGCAACAAATACGGCTGTTTTATAATTAGGCATTTTCCGTAATATGCACAAAAACGTGACACTTGTTTGAATGTGTCACACTATTCTTCTTCCAAAAAATTCAAAATTGCCTGACGCGTTTTCTGATAAAAATTTTTCTCCAGATACATGGCATGTCCTGCGTGTTTCAGATGGCAGATAGCAGACCCTTGAGGAAGCTTTCCCACTGTCTCATAGCACCGCTCTACATTCACGTAAAAGTCACTATCCCCTGTCACAATCAATACCGGAACCTTGATCTTCTCAGGCTCAATCAGCCATTTATCTCCTGCCTCCATAATCTCTTTTGCTCCTCCGGCCGGTCTTAATCGCCCCCCCTTCTGTCTGTATGCCAGCACAGACCACAGATTCAGCAGCATAGGTTCCACTATAGCCTGGTCATACTGCTCCTGACACTCCGGATCTTTTCTCCAAATCCGGTTTACATAATCATCATCAATCGACAAAAACGGTGTATGAATCATTACCGGCTCAAACACACCTCCAAAGCAAGGTCCAAGCCAGACCAGTTTTCGAATCTGATCCGGTTGCCATATTGCAGCCTTTGCGGTTGTCATGCCCCCCCAGGACCAGCCCAGTAAATCAATTTTTTCCACGCTCTGCTGCTCACATATCACTTTGATGGCACATAGCTGATCCTTTGCCGCATTTTCGGTGGTCACATCCCAACCTTTCTCATAAGATTCCGATTTTCCATAACCACCGATATCCAGTCTCCATACCGTATACCCCTGCCCTGCAAAATACTCACACAGACTGTAATCTTTATATTTGATATCAAATACAAATTGGGCATAGGTAAGCCCGTGAATCATCAGAAGATTCCGCTCCGGAATACTGCTCTCACTTTCAAACTTCGTAAGGTATAAGGCTTTTCCATTGTCTTTTCGATGAATATACATTTCTTTAAAACAGTAGTCCACATAATCACCCTCTTTCTGCATATATTGTAACATCCAAATTAATTTTTGGTGAATTTTTATTCTGATTTTATTACACTTTTTGTTTTTGTCTGAATTTTTTTCGTCATTTTTCATTGTTATCTGAATATAGTTGTAATATAATGCTATTGAGAGCAAATTTAACCTATTACACCTTATGTCGTACTACAATGAAGACGGTTCATTTGAGAAAAGGAGGGTCACAAATGCCAAACACTTCCATTACCAAAAAGGCTCTTGCAGATGTCTTAAAAGCTTTGCTTGCCAATCAGCCTTTATCAAAAATTTCAATAAAAGACATCACGAACTATTGTGGTATCAGCCGGAATACATTCTATTACCATTTTCAGGATAAATATGAGTTAATCAACTGGATATTTTTCTCTGATATGAATGAGCACATTGCATCTTTCGCAGATCCGGATAGATTACCGGAGACTTTTGTAGATGTATGCAAGGTTCTGTATGCTTACCGCAAATTCTATATGGCTTGTTTCCAATATACAGGCCAGAATTCTCTGTATGAATGTATGCATGATTTTTATGTGAATCTCTGGACACGGAATCTGGAACATACATATCAAAAATATCAGCTTTCCGTCAAGAAGGACGAGCTTTACTTGACTGCCAAACTGAAAACCCATGCACTGCTGGGAATGCTAAGTGAATGGGTACAAAATGGTATGCACGATGACTATATGATTTACTTTGAACAAATGCGGACAATTCTTGAACGGGAAACCGTACCGAGCCGCACCTTCCAGAAAAAAGCAAAAATAAAATCCGCTTAAACAATATAACTTTTAGAAGTGGGTGCAATAATTGTACTAATTATCGCACCCACTTCTTATTTTTTTCAGATTTCTTTGTGCATTTTTCTTTTTTGTACTACTTTTAAACAATCTGAAGTTCTGTTTGTTGCCGCCCCATTTATTAAAATATACAATAAAAGTAGATAAAATCCGAATCGTTTATCGCCATATATTCATGAACATCATTTATTTTAGAAAGGGGAAAATGCAAATGAGCAAACGATTACAAATTGATTATGTCCGTGTGCATAAGGTTCAATTTGGTGACACAACCAGTTTGAAAGACGGCATACTGACCGTAAACAAAGAAGAATTAATAAACATTGCCAAAAGTAAGCTGTTCGGTTCTCTGGACATTAAGCTGGCGGTACCTGGAGAAAGCTGCCGTATCTTAGGGATTCACGATGTAATGCAGCCACGCTGTAAAGCAGACGCACCGGAAACCTCTTATCCTGGAATCTGGGGCAAGCTTGCACCAGCCGGAGAAGGACGTACCGTTGCCCTGAAGGGAGTGGTGATATCCGACCTTTACTATGCAAAATGCAATGTCAAATACTATCTGGATATGGGTGGCGAGTGCGCAAAATACTCCAACTTCTCCAGACATTATCATATTATTCTGGACGCCACTCCTGCTGAGGGTGTCAGCGACGCAAGCTATGCCGAAGCGCTCAAATACGCTTCGCTTTCCATCAACGTTCATCTTGCAAAACTTGCAATTAACATGACACCGGATGAGACAGAAGTATTCGAGCGTAAACCGGTTGACCCGGAAAAGAAGCTTCCAAAGGTTGCTTATCTTACCGTACACATGGCTTCCCATGATACCTGGAACTTCCATGTATATGGACAAAGCGCCCTGAATTTCCTGCCAATCGTGCTTCAGCCTACCGAAATTCTGGATGGTGCCATGATCTGGCGTTACTGGGAGCCGAACTATTTCTTACAGAATGAGCTATATATCAAAGAACTCATGAACCGTCATGGAAAGGACTTGGAATTTGTCGGCATGGTATTTACCAATAATGTTATGAAGGTTGACGGAAAAGATACCATGGGAATGATTGCAGCTACGATTTGCAAGGAAACCTTAGGTGCTGACTGCGTAATCATTAATAAATCCGGTATGGGACACTGTCAGTTAGACCAGGCCCTCGCATTCAACTGGTGCGAGAAAATGGGAATGCCGGCAGTCATGAATTTATCAGCCGTTTCCAATGATAAACCTGGTGATATGCTGGTTATCTCCGACCCAAGAATTGATGCATGTATCAACAGTGGACGCAACTACGATTTGCATCATCCAAAGGTTGACCGTGTCATTGGTCGTGACACCAATGTTCCAAGTCTTGCCGGTGTCAATGTAGAAGGTCCATTTGTTCACTCTACAAACTTTGCATATCAAGGAATCTGGTCCCAGCTCGGTGACTGTTATGTAACCACTGACAATGACCTGCCACCAGTGCCGGATTGTGCAGGAAAGGAGGCATAATTATGGCAGAAAAAATAAGAGTCGTTCATTATATTAACCAGTTTTATGCCGGCATGGGCGGTGAAGATACCGCAAGTATCGGTGTTTCTGTAAGGGAGGAACCTGTAGGACCGGGACTTCAGCTTGCGAAAGAACTCGGGGATGATTATCAAATCGTTGCCACCATCATTTGTGGTGACAACCATATTGCAGAAAATATAGAAACCGTTACGGCAGAATTTGTAGAAATCGTAAAGAAATACAATGCCCAGTTATTTATCGCAGGACCTGGTATGAATGCAGGTCGTTATGGAATCGGCTGTGGTGCTGCCACTGCTGTTATCACAGAACAGTTAAAGATTCCTGCCGTCACTGCACTTTATGCGGAAAATCCAGGTACGGACCTTTACAAAGACAGATGTTATATTCTTCAGACCGACAACCGTGCAAACCGCATGCGTGTATTTATCAAAGATGTTGCAAAATTTGCAAAACGTCTGGTAGAGGGTGACTTTATCGGTGATGGTAAGAAAGAAGGCTACCACGGCTCCGGTCCTGCAATCCAGATTGATTATTCCATTCCGGCATGCAAACGTGGTGTGGATATGCTGCTTAAGAAATACCATAAAGAAAACTTCTATACCGAAGTAAAAATGCCGAACCACGAGGAACTTCCTCTCCCGGTACTGAAAAAGCCACTGAATGAAATCAAAGTTGCTGTTGTTACCGATGGTGGTCTAGTTCCTGCCGGAAACCCGGACAACATGGTTGTAACAAACTCCAAAACATACAAGCGCTATACTTTCGGTGATGTTGACCGATTGGATGCCAAGGATTATGAAGTCCGTCATCAGGGTTACAATAACGCTTTCGTTCTTCAGGACCCGAACCGCCTTGTGCCAATTGATGCTCTGGAAGAACTGAAAAAAGAAGGAAAAATCGGAGACGTATTCCCGGCATTCTATACCACAGCCGGTGTTATGACTCCTATGGAAAAAGGAAAAGAATTTGGCGAAGGCATTGCCAAAGATTTGCTTGCAAATGATGTAGACGCCGTCATTCTTACCTCTACATGAGGTACTTCCTCACGCTGCGGTGCAGTCATGACAAAAGAAATTGAACGTGCAGGTATTCCAATTGTCCATGTTACCAATCTGGTAAATATTTCTGAAGGAATCGGTTCACACAGAATCCTGCGTGGAAACAGTGTCCTTCATGTATTTGGAAATCCTTCTCTCCCTCCGGCAGCCGAAGTTACCTACCGGAAAGAATTATGTGAGAAAGCAGTTGATATGTTAGCCGAAGCTCCTGCTGAAGGTTCTAACTGCTTAATAGAAACTCCTTAATAGAAACTCCTTAGTGGGAACTGTTTAATGTTTTGCATATAAGTATCTATAAGAAAAGACCCATCCCCCGGGTCTTTTCTTTTGTTTCCAGACATACAAAAAAGGTCCATCGGACCTTTTTCATATATCACTATTTACTTTTGCTTATATCCATCTAAGAACTCACCCATTCTGTGCATTGCATCCGCAAGCTCATGTGCTTCAGGCAACATAACAATACGGAAATGATCCGGCTCATGCCAGTCGAATCCACTTCCCGGAACCATAAGAATATTGGTTGCTACCAGTAAATCATGTGCAAACTTCTTATCGTCTGTAATATTGAATTTCTTCACATCCAGTTTCGGGAACATATAGAATGCAGCGTCATTCTTCACAAAAGAAAGTCCGTCAATCTTCTCCAGTTCTTTTACAGTTGCTTCTCTCTGCAAATAAAGTCTTCCAGTTGGGCTTACCATAGAAAATGGGGTCTCCATATCTTCAAGTGCTGCGGGAATTACAATCTGTGCCAGGGTATTCGAGCAAAGTCTCATCGAAGTAAGCTGCACAATTCCTTGTACATAGTCTTCGGTCAAATGACGTGGTCCACTGATGACCATCCAGCCACAACGATATCCGCAAAGGCAATGTGATTTAGACAGCCCATTCATAGTTACCATTGGAATATCATCCGCAAGCGAAGCAAGTGAAGTATGCTGAAGTCCGTCCATGACCAGACGGTCATAGATTTCATCTGCAAAAATCATAATTTCTGCTTCTCTGGCAATCTGGACAATTTCTTCCAAAAGCTCTTTGGAATACAGAACTCCGGTTGGATTGTTCGGGTTAATTACCACAATGGCCTTGGTCTTATCTGTAATCTTGGAACGGATATCCGCAACATCCGGGTACCAATGTGCCTGTTCATCGCACTGATAAAATACCGGTACTCCGCCTGCCAGATGAACAGTATTGCCCCAAAGTGAATAACTCGGAGTCGGAACCAGTACTTCATCTCCTGGATTTAATAATGGTGTCAGTGCAAACGAGACTACTTCACTTACTCCATTTCCGATAAATACATCATCCGGAGTAATCCCTTTGATACCTTTGCTCTTCTCATAAGCACAGATAGCTTCTCTCGCTGCCGGCATTCCTTTGAAATCACAGTATGCCACACCTTCATCAATATGGTTATTCAATGCCTGTTCAATACTCTTAGGAAGTGGAAAACCAAATGTAGCCGGATTGCCCGTATTCAGCTTTAAAACCTTCTTTCCTTCTTCCTGCATTTTCAAAGCTTCGATATACAATGGACCTCTGATGTCCGAATGTACATCATGCATGCGCTCTGCGCGTTTTATTGCTTCCATAATATTATATCCTCGTTCTCTTCATTTTTTATTTGCAGACACTTTATCGTGTCAACACGTTGATACCTTGCATTATAACACAATCATATCCATATATCTATTGCCATTTTTCAATTTTGTCATAGAATTTTCTGACACTTTTTTAACAGGTTGTACCCATAGACAGGCATTCCTCCTCCATGCCAAGTGCTGCAGCCTCAATCGCATATTCCAGCGATTTCGTAATGGCATCAAGTGGCATACTGGCTGTATTTCCCGGTTTGTCCACTACCTGTTCACAGGCATATGGAACATGGATAAATCCTGCTTTCGTGTCCGTGTACTTTGTAGTACACAGATGAAGCACCTGATACATCACACAGTTGCACACATAGGTTCCGGCTGTATAAGAAATCTGACAGGGAAATCCATGCTTTCTCACATTTTGCACCATTGCCCTTGTAGGAACAGTTGCGAAATATGCTGCCGGTCCATCGTTCTGAAGCGGCTCATCTATGGGCTGCCTTCCCGCGTTATCCGGAATTCTCGCATCTGCCAGGTTAATTCCTATTTTTTCTACCGTCACACAGGCCCGTCCTCCTGCCTGTCCCACATTCAATACTATATCTGGCCGGTATGCTTCGATTGCCGCTTCTATTTCTTTCACACTTCTGTCAAATTCTGTTGAAATTTCTTTTTTGATGATCTCTGCTCCCGCGATCGTATCCGGAAGAAGCTTGACCGCTTCATCAGCCGGATTCACTGCTTCTCCACCAAATGGGTTAAACCCTGTTACCAAAATCTTCATTCGTTCATTCTCCTCGTCTCAGCTACCTGGATTATATCTCTTCTTATTGCCCAGCATAACATATTTTTACCCTTTCGTCAGCAATTTTTGATATGTATGATCCATTCCGAACGCTCCGATCGGCGCAGTGATCACAATCGCCATCACCGCTACCGATAATACGATCTTTCCGCATGGAAGTCCTGCTGCCAGAGGAACGGAGCCGATGGCTGCCTGCACCGTTGCTTTCGGAAGATATGCGATCACACAGAACATTCTTTCTTTCCACGTCAAGTTCGTCTTTGCCACACTTAAGAGAACTCCACATGCCCGAAATACCAGTGCAACCAAAATCATTATGAGCGCTGCTGCTCCCGCATCCATCGTATATCGGATATCCACCGCTGCACCAACAAGAACAAACAGCATCACTTCTGCGGAAAGCCACAGTTTTCCAAATTTCTCAGAAAGTCTTCTGGAAACAAACGCATCGCTTTTTCTTTTCAGAACACATGCCATACTGACAACCGCCAGAAGTCCGGATACCGCCACTTTTCCTTCCAGCCATCCCTCGATTGCAATCAGAAGGAAGGAATATCCAAGCACGATAATCACTTTCATACTGTTTCTCACGCAATGTTTATTCGCATATGCGTTTTCAAAAAACAGATATATGCCATATCCAAACATACTTCCAAGCAAAATACCAAGCAAAATAGAAACCGGAATATTCATAAAATCCCCGATATTGGCAGTGCCGCCTTGCGCCATGCCCAAAAATGTTGTAAACAGCACAATAACATAAATATCATCGCACGAAGCCCCTGCAAGAATCATCTGCGGAATTCCCTTCCCGGTTCCATACTTCTGTTCCATAAGCTGAACCATTCTCGGCACCACGACAGCCGGTGAAACCGCTGCCAACACTGCTCCCATAACTGCTGCCTCTGTTCGGGTAATTCCCAGAATCACAGGCGCAAGCAAAACATAGCCGGCAAGTTCGAAGGACGCCGGCAGGAAAGCCATCAATACCGCTGGTCTTCCTACTTTTTTCAAATCCTTCAGATCCAAAGACAGCCCTGCCTTCAGCAAAATAATGATCAAAGCCATCTTTCGTAAATCTGCTGAAATCGAAAGAATAGATGGGTCTAAAAAATCCAATACATAAGGGCCTGACACAATCCCCGTTACAAGCATTCCGATAATCCTTGGCAATTTTATTTTCTGGCAAATGGCTCCCATCGCAAGTCCGACCAGAAAAATAAGTGATAGTGATGTTAACATAATCTTTCTCCTTTTATATAAATATCTCGAATAAAACGCAAAAAAGCCGATGGCTTCTGCGATTCACTCATCGTAGAAGTCATCAGCTAATCGTTAGCAGTTTAGGTTTCCCAAGGGAGAACTTCATTCCCAAAAGTATTTAAATAATACTATGACACCATAAAAAAGTCAAGGAATCGATCAACTACTTACACAGAAACTGCATCTCCACGTTCTGTTACCAGCTCATAACCTACGCTGGCAACCCGCCTGCCCATACATCCTCTGCATTCTGCCGCTTCCTCACCAGTACAGATTTTGTTATCATATAATTCATATAATTTTCTGTTTTTCACCGGAGACAGATTCGGCATGACTACATTTGCCCCCGCCTGCAGACCTTTCTCACGCCCACGTGGATCCATGGTTCCAAGGGCTGTTGTTGCCGGCAGTAATACTTTTGGCAGCAAAATCCGAATCACGGCTAAAAGATAAAGTGTCAAGTCCACACTTCCTGCAGGTTCCTCTGCAAACATAGTATCATGATGTGGGATAAATGGTCCGATGCCCACCATCTCCGGATTCAGTTCCTTTAAAAAGAGTAAATCCTCTGCCAGCGTTTCTGCCGTCTGATAAGGAGAACCTACCATGAAGCCCGCCCCGACCTGATATCCTAATTTTTTCAAATCATACAGACAATTCTTGCGACTAGCCAGACTCATTTTTTCCGGATGAAGCTTGCGGTAATGTTGTTCATTCGCTGTCTCATGCCGCAACAGATAACGGTCCGCTCCGGCCTCCCGAAAGCGTTTATAACTTTCAAAAGACTTTTCACCAATAGAGAGGGTCAACGCACAATCCGGGTATGCCTCTTTAATTCTGCGGATAATATTTACCATTTTATCATCTGTATAATAAGCATCCTCGCCCCCCTGTAATACAAAGGTACGGAAATCAAGCTCATAGCCATTTTCACAGCAGGCCATAATCTCATCCTCTGTCAGGCGGTAGCGCGTTGCATTCTGATTACTCTTGCGGATTCCGCAGTAATAGCAATCATTCCTGCAATAATTCGTATACTCTATCAGTCCTCTGGTAAATACTTTCTTTCCATAATACTGTTCTCGAATGCGAACTGCTTCTTCCTTCAATCTGCCGGCAGCCTCCGGATTATCCGCGAATTTGATAAGTTCTACAAACTCTTCCTTTGTTAAATCCTGATTTTCAATAAATTTTTCATAAATCGGTTTCATACTCCGCACCGCTCCTCATCTACATGAACGTCCATCTCGCCATATATTCTTTTAACTTTCATCTTATCACACTTTATTTTGTCAGGCAATGTTTAAAAGAGATAGAAAAAATTGATAATCGGACTTGCTTTTTCCCCAATTACTGCATAATCTCCCTGTTGAAGTAATTCCTCATAACTTGTTGGAAAAATATCAATAGATCCGCAACGAATAAAACAGTAAAACTGTTATAAAAGCCGGTGACTTCTACGATTCAAATGTCGCAAAAGTCATCGGCTGTATTATTTCTATTTCATCAATGCTAAGCGTGAATCCCTCTATTTTCATCTCCGGATTCATTTACACCAAATTCATAGTCATTTCCGGGAAGAATCATATTTAACAGAATACCCGCAATTGCTGCAATTGCAAGAGCTGTCAGTGTAACAGAAGTTCCTGCGATTGTAAATGTAAGTCCACCGCTGAATCCAAGTCCACATACGAAGATAACTCCGGCAATAATCAGGTTTCTTGATTTTGTTAAATCTACTTTGTTTTCTACTACATTACGCACACCAATTGCAGAAATCATACCGTAAAGCATGAAGCTGACGCCACCGATAATGGCAGACGGCATGGTGCTAATCAGTGCAGAGACCTTTGGAATAAAGCTGACAATTACTGCAAATACTGCCGCAATACGGATAACTCTCGGGTCATGCACACGGCTCAGCTCCAATACTCCTGTATTTTCACCGTAAGTTGTGTTTGCAGGTCCACCGAGGAAACCGGCAAGTGAAGTTGCAAGACCATCTCCCATGAGCGTTCTGTGAAGTCCCGGATCTGAAATAAAGTTTTCCCCTACTGTCGCGGAAATAGCAGACATATCACCAACATGTTCCATCATAGTAGCAATGGCAATTGGTGCCATAACCAGAATCGCAGTAATATCAAATTTGCAAATCTGAATTGGAGGAATTCCAACAAAGTTTGCTGCCGCCACCGGTGCAAAATTGATAATCGCAGAACCATCCGGGTTTGTTATTCCGACTGCATTCATCAACACTGCTGCCGCATAAGAAATCACAACACCCATAAGGATTGGAATGATCTTGAACATTCCTTTCCCCCAGATATTAAATACAATAATTACTGCCAGTGCAATCAATGCTAAAAACCAGTTTGTGGAAGCATTTCCGATTGCGGAAGATGCCAGACTCAGTCCGATACAAATAATAACCGGTCCGGTCACTACCGGAGGCAGATAACGCATCACTCGTTTTACACCTACAACCTTAATCAATAAAGCAAACAGCAGATAAATAAGTCCTGCTATTACCACACCACCGCAGGCATAAGCTGCCTTGTCATTTACACTCATATTTGCGTAAATTCCGGTATCTAAATGTGCTACTGTTGAAAATCCGCCTAAGAATGCAAACGACGAACCTAAAAATGCAGGAACCTTAAATTTGGTGCATACATGAAATAAGAGCGTTCCGAATCCGGCACAAAACAGTGTAACAGAAACGGTAAGCCCTCTTGTTGGTCCTTCTCCACATGCATCTACAAAATAGCTGTTTACTAAAATAGGAACTAAAATAGTCGCCCCAAACATAGCAAACATATGCTGTAATCCTAAAATTAACATCTTAGGAATACCAAGCGTTCTTGCATCTGTAATAATTCCAGTTTTCTCGTTCATTACTCTCACCTTGTCCTTTGTTTTTCTGCCTATTATAAAAGCATTTTTATACAAATACAAGAAAAATTTTATATAAAAATTATATAACAAATTAGATTTGGTATGAAATTGGAAACGACACAAGTGTATGCTTGCAAACGAACAACACAGGTGTCTTTTTTGTGCACATTTTTAAGAAAAGGAGAAAATTTTATGCCAAAAACGAAATTTCAAAATGTAATCTTTACCCTGATGATGGCCTTTTTAATGGTCTATGCAATGATTTGCTACAACATTTCATTGAACATCGGAGAAATGACAAACCAGGTATTTCTAATGGCCTTTCAGGAAATGAAAATCATGTGGCCTGCCGCCTTTATCCTCGAATTTTTTATCGTAGATAAGCTCGCACATATCCTTGCTTTCCGTATGGTAAAACCAGATGACCGTCCTATTGTCATTACCATCGCAATTTCCATCATGATTATCTGTATTATGTGTCCAATCATGAGCTTTATCGCAACTTTACTGTTTAAAAATGCAGATTCACAATTTATTGCTGTATGGCTTCAGACTACATTCCTGAACTTCCCGGTTGCATTTTTCTGGCAACTTATGTATTGTGGTCCTTTCATCCGTTTTGTTTTCAGGAAAATGTTTCCTGAAAAATAAATCCTATCAAAAATCCCTGACGGAATTTTCTTTACTGCTATCGAAAATTCAGCCGGGGATTTTCTGCTTTCGTATATTTCTGTCATTCCATGCCGCAAGATACGAGATACACGGCCATACGGATTCCTGTTCTAATACTTTATCTATATCGTGTTCAGCTTCCGATTTCTCAGAAACACCATGCTCTGATAATCATCCAGTTCTCGAAGCCAGAACATTTCTTCCGTATCTTCAACCTCACACTCCACGTATCCAAGCTGACTGTCCATAGATGCATATTTATCTGGCATCGCCTTCTACCATCCTTATGACCTCATCTATAGAAAGATTTTCTTTTTTCGCGATCCTAGCCAGGTCTTCATATTCATATTTCTTGCGTTGTACACCATAACCATCTGAACATTTCACGTTCACTTCACCAAATGGAGTCACAATGGTTTCACTTCTTCTCTGAAGTACGTATCTATGGAACTTGCTTTCCCGTAGACCAAGGGTTGTAGTATGCCGGAAAATAGTCTGAACTACTTTCTCTTTCGTATTCTCATTGCATAATACGCAAAGCATTGTTCCCGGACGAGATTTCTTCATTCCGATTGGAAGGGTATAGACATCCAATGCCCCTGCATCGAGCAGACGGTCCATGGCAAATCCGATTCGTTCCGGTGTCATATCATCCAGATTACAAGCAAACTCTGTCACATCATCACTACTATCTCCTATTTCTCCAAGCATGGCACGGACGCAGTTTGCGGATGAAAAATCTTTCTTACCCATACCGTAACCGATTTTTTCTACTTTCATTACCGGCATTTCTCCAAATTCCGATGCAAAATGCTTCAATAAGGCTGCTCCTGTCGGTGTACAGAGTTCTCCTTTGATTCCACCACCATAAACCGGGACACCCTTCAAAATATAAGCAGTGGCCGGTGCCGGAACCGGTAAAATTCCATGAGCACAGTGTACATGTCCGCTTCCCACATGAACCGGAGAAGCAATCACTTTCTCTATGCCTAATTTTTCCATCAGTAAGCAAACTGCCGTCACATCCGCAATGGCATCTTTCGTTCCCACCTCATGAAAGTGAATCTCCGTAACCGGAACACCATGTGCATTGCTCTCTGCCTCCGCAATCAGATGATAAACCGCAATCACATGCTTTCTGACGGAATCCGATATCTTCAAATCTTCTACAATATGTTCAATCTCATGCATTCCACTGTGATGATGCGGATGATCGTGACTATGTTCGTGGTCGTAGCAATATCCATCCTCATGACTGTGCTCATGCTCATGACTATATTCGTGATCGTGACTGTGTTCCTCATCATGACTATGTTCGTGATCGTGACTGTGTTCGTGGTCATGGAACAAAGCATCTTCTTCCACACCATCCACAGACACTTTCATATGAGTTCCAACGATTCCACATTTTACCATCTTCTCAGCAGTAATGGTCACATCCGGAATACCAAGTGTGTTCATTTCATCAATAAACTTTTGTTTTTCTTCTTCACTTAACAACTCATACAATGCTGCCGTAAGCATATCTCCTGCTGCGCCCATACCACAATCCAAATACAATGTTCTCATATGCTCAATTTCCTCCTTATGGTAATGCTATCCTTTTACTATTGGATGGTTAATCATATTTGCCTGATATCCAGCTCCAAATCCATTGTCAATATTGACAACGGACACTCCGCTTGCGCAGGAATTCAGCATGGAAAGAAGTGCAGACACCCCACCAAAGGATGCGCCATATCCTACACTGGTCGGAACGGCAATGACAGGGCAGTCTGCCAGACCACCAATCACGCTTGCCAGTGCTCCTTCCATTCCTGCAATTGCAATAATTACCGTTGCATTCATAATTTCATCCAGATGGGAAAGTACTCTGTGCAGACCTGCAACTCCTACATCGTACAGGCGGATGACTTCATTTCCAAGGACTTCTGCAGTAAGAGCTGCCTCCTCCGCTACCGGAATGTCACTGGTTCCACCTGTAGCCACTACAATCTTGCCGATTCCATCTGGCTTTGGCAGCTTACCCACAATGCCAACCTTCGCATCTTCATGGTAGTGAAATGTGAGCTTCTCTGCCATTTCCTCTGCTTTTTCTGCAGATACTCTTGTAATCAGAATGGTATCTTGTCCATTTTTCTGCATGGACTCCACAATCCCAATTATCTGCTCTGCTGTTTTGCCTGCACCATAAATCACTTCCGTAGCTCCCTGGCGTGTTTTCCTGTGCAAATCTATCTTTGCATAACCAATATCTTCAAAGGGCTGTGTTTTGATTTTCAAAAGTGCATGTTCCACTGAGACTTCTCCACTTCTGACTCCCTCCAGAAGTTTTCTCATTTCATTATTCATTCCGTGCCTCCAAGTCAAGACAAACCGCCTCATACATCTCTGACAGTTTTCCCACTATTTCCTTTCTGTGTTCCACTAATAATGGAAACTGCTCCTTTGTTACCTGGATTTTCGCCATCTCACCTACTGTCCGCACACGGAAATCAAAAAAACCCAGTGAAAACAAATAAGCTTCTGCTTCCTCTGTCCGTTCCAGTACCCGCGCATCTATGTGCTGTCCCGTCGGAATCCGGGTCGCAAGACAGGCATATGCCGGTTTATCCCAGGTAAAAAGACCTGCTTCTTTGGATAACTTCCGAATCTCTGGTTTCGTAAGTCCGCAAAGGCGAAGCGGTGAGAGAACCTCCAATTCCTGCAGTGCCTTCATTCCCGGACGGTCGCCCGCATCATCTGATGCATTAGTTCCATCCAGTAACACAGTAAATCCATCTGCCCTTGCATGTGAAGTGATGGCTGTAAATATCCTCTTTTTACAATAATAACACCGATTGGACGGATTTGCAGTCACTTTTTCATCCGAAAGAATATCTAAATGCAGAACCTCCATCTGCGCATTTAATTTTGTTGCAACACATATTGCATCATCCATCTCAAACTGCGGTTGAAATGCAGCCTTTACATAATATGCCTTTACTTCTTTTGCGTACTTTCCTGCAGCATAAAGAAGATATGAAGAGTCCACCCCTCCTGAAAATGCAATTGCAACCTTCGGATGTTCCGTAAAAAATTCTTTTAATGTCATTTTCTAACCCCCAAAAACAGAAAAAGGCTCTGCTTTTTCTGCAGAGCCCTCTTTCCATTGCTTATTTTTTCTTAAATAATGCTGCTTTTATAACACCTTTTGGGTCTTTCACAAGCAAAATAATAAGCCAGATAATCAGACCAAGCGCTACCACAGACAATCCCAGATAGAAATCATTCAACATTTCTATCGAGGATGGTTCAAAATACGCAGAACCCATTTCTTTTAACATTCCTACTGCCTCTCCGGCTTTTACTGCTGTAAGGAATGGGAATACCGGAATCACTTCTCCATGCCATAATATCGTTTCTCCTGAATTTACAGATAAAAGTGTAAAAAAGGCACACCATTCCCGTTCCGGGAAATCGCATACCTTCTTTGTATACCTTACTATAAATGCACCATATCTATTTTGATTTTCATATATATACTCTGATTTACCGATGCTTCTGCATCTTTTAGCTTCTTGCTATAATGAAATATTATACCAAACTATTTTTTCAGGTGCAAGATGGCAAATACAGATTTTCCGTAATCCACAATGTGATATCCACTGCTGAAGAATCCCCGGCAACTTTATTTAACACACTCCATAATGATTTTCTCGCAATTTTCGTATCCAAGCTGCGAACTGTTCAGACATAACGTATAATTACTTGCTTTTCCCCATTTCTGTTCTGTGTAAAAATTATAATTTGTCATCCGTCTTTTATCGATATCCGCTATCATTTTTACAGCTTCTCGTTCGCTGACATTGTATACCCGGCAGGTCTTCTGTATTTTCTGCGGCATATCGCCATGAATAAACACATTCAGTACATCGTTCCGGTCTTTCAGAATAAAATCTGCATTTCTTCCAATAATCACACACGCTTCTTTCTCTGCCAATTCCAGAATAAGCTTTCTCTGTGCCTCATGTACAATATCCTCTACGGATTTTCCTGTCATATCACGCCCTGCAAATGCATAGCCAAACAAACCTTTTTTCGGAGATAGTTCTGCACTTTCCTGAATGTAATCCTGTGATAAACCAGACTGTTCCGCAATCTGATTGATAATACTTTTATCATAGTAAGCAATCCCAAGTTTCTTTGCTACTTCCTCTCCGATAAAGCGCCCACCGCTTCCAAATTCTCTACTGATTGTAATAATTCTTTTTGCCATCGCTGTCTCCTCCTCATTCTAAATTATTTACTTTATTTTTTTTGATTCTCTCTAAAAAGAGAAAACCTATCAGACACGCAATCACTTCAGTAATCGGAAATGCCCACCAAATCAGGGAAACGCCCACTTGTCCATTTCTCACAAATATGGAAAAGATTCCTGCCAGCGGCAGAATAACCACAAACTGTCGCAAAAGTGAAATCACCAAGGATTCCATTCCGCCATCCAGGGCCTGATAAATTCCCTGATACGCAACATTCATTCCGGCAAACAAAAAGCTGATAGAAATCACTCGCATTGCACTGATAAAATATTCTCTTGACTGCCCGGCATTAAACAGTGTCGCAAATGCTCCCGGAAAAATTTCTGTAATTGCAATCCCCAAAATCATTAACGCAACTGTATACATAAGACCATATTTAATTCCGTCCTGAATTCTCTTTTTGCTCCGCATTCCATAGGCAAATGCAATAATCGGTGTAATCGCATCCCGAAGGCCAAAAGCCAGAAACAGAACAAACTGTTGGACCTTATAGAACAGACCATATGCCGTCTGCGCTGACGGATTGAATTTTAAAATCAGATTCATCACATATACCATAACAGACATCAATGCCTGTGCGATGATTGCCGGAAGTCCAATAACATAGATTTCTTTTATAATTTTCACATCCGGCTTCATGTACCGAATTCCATGTTCCATTTCTTTATTCATTTTGATGTGGAAAATGAATAGTAAAACCGCTGATGCTACCTGGCCAATCACTGTTGCATAAGCTGCACCTTTTACCCCCATTTCCGGACACGGTCCCAACCCGTAAATCATAATCGGGTCCAAAATAATATTTATCACTGCACCGGTTACCTGTCCGATTGTAGAATAAAGAGAGCGTCCTGTCGCCTGTAATAGCTTTTCAAATACAGAAAAGAAAACAATTCCAAGCGAAAGCACGCAGCATATCCTCAGATAATCCGTCCCCATCTTCAATACTTCTGCATCTACTGTCTGGGATGAAATATATGCTTTTACCCCAAAGATGCCAAACAATAAACAGAGTATATAAATGATTAGTCCGAGAAACAGACTGTTCCCCGCTACCTTTGCCGCTTTTTTATTGTTCCCCTGCCCAAGTGTCCTTGCAAGAAGTGCATTGGTGCCCACTCCTGTTCCGACTCCTGCTGCCACCATAAGCATCTGAACCGGGAATACCAAAGTAAGTGCATTTAACGCTGCTTCACTTCCTATCCTCATATTTCCTACAAATGCGCTGTCTACAATATTATAAACTGCCTGCAATGCCATGGATAAAATCATAGGAATACCCATCTGAACCATTAGCTTGTTCACGGGCATATTCCTCATTTTGTTACTTTCTGCCATTTTGTTCTAACTCCTCCATTTTCTTTGAATTCGTTCATTTTTGTACAAAAAAAGCAGCCCCTCGCATAAGTTGGACTTACGCTGACAAGCTACACACTTTTTAATGACAAATATGAATTTATAACACAAAAACGAGTAGCAGTGAACTGGATTTACGCTCGTCTGCTACTCGTTTGATGTAATTATATTTCCTGTTTTTCAAAAAGTCAAATGAATTTTCTGCAGTCCGGTGGACTTCAAAATCATCTTTACCTTTTTTCAAATTTACTTCTTAACTCCTGAATCAGTTCATGGTAATACCGATGCTTCATCTCTGGAAATGCTTTAATAATTCTTCCCTGTCCAACAATTGTGTGATTCGTTATAGAGTTAGAAAGTTCGTCAAATTCCCTTTGAAGTTCCAGTTTACTTTTACGAAGTTTCTCAATAGACTGATCTTTTTTCGTTTCAGCAGCTTCACGCAATTCGGCTCTTGCCAGAGCTGTCTGAACTTTTCCTTTTTCTATAGCCTGTGCTGTATCTATTGATGTGCCCGCAACAGCATTACTGATTTTATCGCTTATAATCCGCATATCTGAACGAATCTTATCCAATCTGGTAAGTTTCTTATTCAAGCCCTGTATCACGGCCACCGTTACGATAAAATCTGCCAGATATATACAATATAAAACTGCCAGTACCATCCAGGCAAAAATCGAATCTGCATGTGACGATGTATGATTTTCCACATATTTCTGAAAAACTTTCACAACAAGAACTACTGCCAGTCCCCATATCAGCGAAAATTCCAAGCAGATATATCCATGAAAGTTTAGTGGTTTATCTGAATAATCCCACCATCTCGCATGAAAACATACGTCTAACAGCCAGCCGGCTATCAACTCCACTACAGTAGCAAGAATAATTCCAAATAGAAATATCATGCCAGCATTCATCTGATAACCATTGCTTTGCAGTGTATTTATCATAGCAAAAACAGATAATACTCCAAATCCATATACCGGGCATACCGGTCCATTCAGGAATCCTCTATTTACAACCTTTCCCAAGGCTACCGCATGAAAGATTACTTCAACAATCCATCCTCCAAAAGAATATATCAAAAAATACCAGCATATCTGATAGTATGTCATTCCACAAATCATATTTTTCTCCTTCCGCACTACATCTCATCTACTTTTTTAATCTCTCTTCAATCATATTATTACTCCAAAAATATTGTTTTATTTTAACTCATTTACCAACAAAATTCAAATGGATTTATAGCTAAGTTTGTGTCAAGTAATCGTTGGCAACTTATCATCTTACTTTTCATTTATGATATTTCTATATTTGGGTATGCAAAATAAACCCCAATGTGGTTTTTTCTTGTCTAATTGCAGAATGCTTTCTTAAATGCGGGTGCGCGTCGAAAGTTATACAAAAAAATTACCTTTCCAAAGAAAACCAACTGCTTGATTTTCTTTGGAAAAGCGAAAGGGCGGAGACGGATGGCTTCCGTCCCGCCCTTTGCTTCAATCCTTTAGCACGATTTTCCGGTTAGATGGTTTATCTGCTCTTTCTGCGGGAATACAGGACTGTTCCCATCAGAGCCGCACCGGATACGATCGCCAGTGCGATGCTGAAAGCAATCATGCTGCTGTCGCCGGTCTTTGGGGTTTCCAGCGTAGGAGGCATTACCGGCTTCTTGGCGCTATAGCTGTTGGTAAAGCCGATTTCCTCCATAGGATCGTTGTATTCCAGCTCGCCCTTCTCGTCGAACTTGAAGAAGGTCCAACCCCGAACGCTGTCATAGCTATCGGCAAACAGCGGTATGGCGTAGAAGATGCTCTCATCGTAAGTCCAGCCCGCAGCATTGCCCTTGACCTGGTGGATAACGAAGCCCTCGGACAGATTGCCGGCCTGATCTTCACTGATAGTAAAAATGAACTTACCCTCATAGGTCTTTTCGCCATTGGTCTCCACGGTATCCTGCACCAGCGTATAGACGGTAGGTGCGCCGAATCTGTCAATAACGAACCGGAAGGTCTCCTGGCCGGAATCCATTTCGCCGGTCTTTTTCACGGTAAGCTTGAAAGGAACCTCAATGCGAATACTGCTGTGCTCCCGCTGTGGCTCAAGCACACGGCCGCAGCCGGTGCACTTCACAGCGTAATCGTAGGTCGCTCCGCCCTCGTGATCTGGTGTATGTGGCTGAACTTCATTGTATGCATCGTCAAACTTACACTTGTGCGCATGTCCTTCTTCCCCAAGATCCACCCATTCTGTACCAAATACATGGGCACCCTGTGCACCGTCATAGAACTTATCCAATGCTTCTGGATCATCTTTCGCACTGTGCGCTGGATCATTTGCACATGTATACCAATAAGTATCATGTTCACGACAATCTGCTGCTGTTGATCTCTTGTGTGCTTCATCACTGTTTTTTACCGTGTAGTCATGTCCCTTTGCAGGAATTACAATGCTGTCTGGATTCGTAATTTCTACATTTGCATCGGCATCTTCAAAGAGTTTGTCACATGAGCACTGATAATGCGCTTTCGTTCCGTCTTCTGTACATGTTGCAGGTTTTTCTGCAACTGGTGTCAGATTGTTCGCATGAACATGGCCTGTACGAGGAACCAGCACTGCATTACAGTCCAGGCAAACCTGATCTTCTGTCTCAGTTGCTTCCGGGCCTGGGTTGTGAGGACAAACAGCATCATATGTTTCATCATACAGACACTTATGTGCATGCCCTACTGTCACACCACGATTTACCCATTCTGTGCCAAATACATGTGCACCCTGTGCACCGTTGTAGAACTTGTCTGTTGCTTCTGGGTCATCCTTTGCATTGTGTGCCGGATCATTTGCACAAGTATACCAATAGGTATCATACTCCCGGCAATCTGCTGCAGTTGATCTCTTGTGCGCTGCATCACTGTTTTTTTCTGTGTAGGCATGCCCCTTTGCCGGAATTACTACACTAGAATAATCCTTGATTTCAATGGTTGCCGCGGCATCCTCAAAAAGTCTGCCACAAAGTGTACACTCATAGTGTTCCTTTGTACCTTCAAGTGTACAAGTAGGTTCTCTTCCCTCGATTTTGTCAGGGTTATGTACACAAATGTGTTCTGTTACAGCAACTGCACAAGTTGCTTTCTTCTCTCCTGCTTTTGCAGTAATTACAGCTTCACCAGGAGCTACGGCGGTTACCTTGCCCGTGGTGGAATCAACGGTAGCAACAGCGGGCTTGTCAGAAGACCATACCACCGTGTCGGTAGAATCGGCCGGTGTGACTGTCGCTGTCAGGCTGTCATCCACTGCACCGACTGTCAGCGTCAGCTCGCTCTTGTTAAGAGAGATACCGGTTGCCGGCTTCGGGGCGGCAGTGACAGTGATGGTCGCAGGGATACATGTAGGATTTTTGGTTTCGTAGTTCTCAGTAGAACCGCCGTCCGATTCAATTTCAAGCAGAGTGACCTCATAATTTCCTGCAGCAGTATCGTTATCGACTGTGCACTGAAATTTCATCACTGCAATTTTATCTGTCCCGGTAAAATCCTCTGCGCCAAATGCGCTCAAGAGCTTATAGGGATCCTGGGTCCAGGCAACTTCGTCCCGGCCAAGTACCTCTTGGATACCCTCCGTAAGATTACCGCTATCCGCAACGTATGTTAAGCCGGACGGGATGCCAAGTTTGCCCGCGAAACAAGTCATCGTACCTGTTTGCTGTATATAAACGGTAAACGTGACAGTATCTCCGGGGCCTGCTGTTGTTTTGTCAGCTTCGACCGTGAAGGTAAATGTCGATGTCGCAGCCTCTGCTGATACCGGTGCCGCAGTTGCCAACATCGCAAAAATCATGACAAAACTGAGCAGTAGGGATGTAATTCGCTTGTTCATGACCAAGCTCCTCCTTTGATAAAATATATTTGCGGGACATTTCTTACGCACCGCTTCCGAAGTCTCGCTTAGTTCCGAAGAGCGGTGGTGCAGATTGCTCTGCATTTTTTATTCTTAAACCGCAGCTCCCAGCCTATATGGCGTATAAGACAGGCGCATTGGCATTAAGACAAGCCAGTTGGGCTACCACAGAAGGGACTTTCCCTTATTGTGAAGATTCAGCTTGTTAACATCACTGTGCTTCACCCTGCCTTTCTTATGTCGTCCTTACATCGCGTAAATCTGATCCATCAGATATTCAGCGGCCATCGAGCCGTTCCTCCTTTTTTCTGATCCATACAATGGCTCTGTTCCGTCTTACTTTATGGCTTTATTGTAGCAAGGAACGCTGGCTCTGTCTGTCCTCAAAAGTGAGGACAAATGCCCCTTTAATTGTAAACAAATTGTGAATGAACGTCTGTTTTTCGCAAAAATTTTGTCCGGCACAGCGACCAAAAAGCCGGTCCTTTTGGTCAGACGGTGTTCCTCTGACTTCCCCAGTGTCAGCGCAATATACACTCCCAGCAGTGGTATAAACAGCATGGGCAAATAGTAGTGATACCAAATGTACCGCGCCACTGTCAGGTCTGTGACAAACTCATATTTCAGCGTGCGCAAAATAAGTCATACCAGGGCAGTATCCGGCAAGAATAGGTCGCCACAATGATTGTAAAAACCAGGATCATAGAGAGCAGCTGTTTCATATTCCGTTTCATATTTTTTGATGCTTGTCAACTGTTTTATGAAAAAATGAAAAAAAGACCTCTATACTATTGATTGATAGTATAGAAGCCTTTTATTAGGCTTAACTTAGTGACATTGCTCTCTTAGGAATGGAGTTTCTGTATGAGTTGTCTGATATTTTCCAAACCACTTCTCTTATTTATCTAAAACTGCAACCTGAATTTGCTTTACTGCCTCTTCCATGCATTTGATATCATCGGCACGAAGCTTCCGCTCTAAACACTGAACCGTATCCTCTACACTAGAGGCTTTTCGCATTCCAACCAGAAGGCTCATTCTATCATATTGAGACAATGCCCAGGCTTCTACCAATGCTGCATAACTGCAATGGTATTCCTTGCACAGCGGCTTCCAGATTTCAAAGGCATGACGCAGTCCTTCCTTCTTTTCCGGAGCTGTCCATGGCAACCGGGCACGGATATCTGTTTTTGCAAATTCCTGTTCCATAAAGGCTGGAGAGGTTAAGAACCCTTCTTCCAACACTCCATAGGTCTGGAATACGGTGTTGTATTTTTTGCACTGCTCAAAATACTCTCTGCCATGAAATGGCGAAAGAATACTGAAAAATTCCTGTACAACGGATACTCTTCCACCTGCCTTCTGGTAGGCCTCCAGATCTGCAGGCTGGCTGTTAGAAAGTCCATAGGTGCGAATCTTTCCTTCTCGAACCAGATCCTCCAACGCACCTACTGTTTCCTCCACTGGAAAACTTCCACAGACATAGTGTACGATAATGGAATCGATGTAATCTGTACCCATTCTGCGCAGGGAATCCTCCACATCTTTTTTCACAGCCATGGCACGTGTGTCATTGTTGACGGTATATCCATCCCGTTCATAATGGAAATTTCCGCCCTCATTTCTCCAGTTCAATGAACATTTGGTCTGCAAAACAAAGTCTTCTCGCCTTCCCTTTAAAGCCTCTCCAAGCAGTTCCTCACTGACACCAGTACCGTATACTGGCGCGGTATCTATGTAATTCACTCCATATTCATGACAAGCATCTAATAAATTCCGGGCATCTGCAACTGTAGAATCCTTATCTGTCCAAACGCTTCCTCCACCAAGTCCCCAAGTACCTAATGCAACTACAGAAACATCGATATCCGTATTGCCAAGCTTCTGATATTTCATTTACATTTCCTCCATTTTCGTTCTTCTCGTACACACAAATAAATATTATTATAATGGATAAATTTTTAATGGACAAGTACCTTTACGTCTTCAACCTCTGTTCAACTAAAACTTTTTCCATTATACAATGCAAAATAAAAGAGACTCCACTCACTATGAATGAAGCCTCCTCAAAATATAATACTGTGAACGATTCACAGAACATATTTTAACGCAAGGCTTTTAAAAATGGAATAGATTTTACCAAATGGCAGTTTTCAAAAAAACTTATCTGTCAAAGATTAATTTTTCCCACGGTTCATATCCTGTCATGTAGCCGAATTCTTCCTCATTCCTGAATCCTTCAAGAAGTTTTTCTTTTACATTATCTAATATAACTTCATCAATATCCCTGAATTTCATATGCTTATATAAATCGGACTTTCTAAAATCATACATAGTACCCACGTTATCAAGAAGATGTTTTACCACCTTATATGTTCCCTCTACATCTTTCCCTGCACATACAATATCAAGCATTGGCGAATACTCATTATATTTTCCCATTTCCAATGTATGAGCAACTGCCTGTACTTTCCCTGACAGAAATCTCGCATAACCGATATCATTTTCCCGCAATGCCAGTCCAGCCATTGTGGAAAGCACAAAATTAAGTGTACTAAAGCCGGAAAAAATAACATTTTCATATTTCTCATATGCTTCTTTGATTTTTCCCTGCTCCTGGAGTAATCTTCCCTGATAATAACTTTTCATAGGATCGTGTTCTGAAAAATAGTCCAGATATTTTTCTGCCTTGGCATAATCCTTCTTACGTAAATAAAATCCAAATAGAGAATCTGCTGCATGATGCTGTATCTCTTCATTCTCATCATGTAGTGCCAGCTCATACCATGCGTTAATCTGCTTATCATATTTTTCCGGATTCGTGCATTTATCCGTTATTCTTCTTGCATCAAGCATTACCGCAGTCTGCCAGATAAGCATGTTACAATTCGGATATTCCTTTATAAGTCTCAATGCCCATTCATAAGTCTTTTCATAGCCTTCTTCTGAAAACATCCTGTCCATCTTCCTGATAATTTCTTCGATTTCAGTATCTGAAAGATTTTCATGAAAAGAAAGTAATGTATCAAGCGAAATATCAAGCAGTCTCGCAATTGGTGCCAGCAGTTCAATATCCGGCTTGGAATTACTATTCTCCCATTTGTTTACAGCCGGTGTCGTCACGCCTAATCTGTTTGCCATCTCCTCCTGCGTCATACCAGCTTCTTTTCTATATTTTTTTATAACAACGCCTATATCCATTTGCTTCATCTCCTAAAAAAATTCAAAAGCTTTTGTATACTCAGCATATCAGATTCATATAGATTGCTCAATTGAACAGTGTTTAATTTCTATTCAATTTAATTAACCATTAGGAAATGTTGCATGATTAATCTGCTGTTTTGGCTGCCTTGATACTTCTTAGGTTGACGGCTAGATACGCATTAGAGATGTCTCCATCCAAATGCTGTTCTAGCAAGTAACTTTTCCCTTGAACCCTTTGTTTATTATATGTGGGACGCTTTTCGCCCACAAATAGTGAAAGTGGGGGCACTTTCTGCCCCCGCTCAGGAAATATTGCTAAAATTGCGCCAATCTCGACAGTAATACCCATAATTCTGTTAGCAACGGTCGATACCTCCTTCCGTAAAAATGGGCATAAAAAAAACAGATTTCTCCAGACATGAAAAAAGCACCAACCATTTCTGATTGATGCTTTCAAATTATTTTGTTTTTGTAAATATATTTAATTGCGTATCCACATCTCGTCCACCATACATAACACGGATAATCGTAACCACTTGTGTATCATCATCCGGAATATATAAAACAAGATACATGCTTCAAGCCTATCAAGCTGACCACTTACATTTTCTGGTGTCTGCAATTCAAAAGCAATGTATTCGAAGATTCCACGAAGGTCTATCTCGGCCTAATCTGAAATCACGATATAATAAATCATAAATTGTAATCCTTGCGGATATTAGTAAAAACAGATTTTGCTGATCTAGTATGACCAGACTGCATATCTGCATATCCTTTCTCTCATACTGGTTTAAGTATATCAGATTCATTAAAACCTGTCCGAAAAACTGTCTTAATTTATGAGACCATTATAGCTAATAATAAGTCTCTATTTTTCAATAACTATTGCAGAATTATATCTTGTTTAAGAAAATATTTTAATTTTAAAGATAAAAAATTCTTCGTTCTGCAATGCTTTATATTCCATATTGTAATTATTCAGAATATTACTTACAATATATAAGCCTAATCCATTACTATTTTCCTTGTTTAAATCAAATTTAACATCAAATATTTTATCCATATTCGAAATTTTATTGTTAC
>ERZ825137.1580-NODE-1580-length-28911-cov-32.041690_pt1 | contig 28911 bp, 28 predicted proteins | sample MGYA00519873_ERZ825137 | MGnify/ENA primary metagenome ERZ825137 (study PRJEB31778, sample SAMEA3449190) | human gut metagenome | biome: human gut; feature: human-associated habitat; material: faeces | place: United Kingdom | collected 2010/2012 ...
CGAAAAAGGGTCAAGGGAGGAACTCCCTTGCAGGGTGCAGGGGCAGCGCCCCTGCCGGAGTCCAGAGGCAGCGCCTCTGGTAGGAGGTACTTGTTATGAGTGAAGAAATGATAGAACGGCATCAAGGGGATGAAATGATTCGCCTGACGCTGATGGATGGTCAGGTGCGCGTGATGATGTGCGAAACGACGCAGATGGCACAGCGCGCGGCGGATATTCATGGCGCAACGCCCGTCTGCACGGCGGCGATGGGGCGGCTGATGACCGCGACGAGTATGCTTGGCGTGATGATGAAGGGCGATAATGAGTCCGTGACGGTCAATGTCCACGGCGACGGGCCGATGGGAACCATCGTGGCGGTGGCGAATCACGGCGACGTGAAGGTCTGCGCGGATGATGCGCGGGTCGAACTCCCCCTGCGCGCGGATGGCAAACTTGACGTCGGCGGAGCGATTGGGCATACCGGGCGCATGACAGTCATCAAAGACTTGGGGCTGAAAGAGCCGTATGTCGGCACGATTGAACTGGTCAGCGGCGAACTTGGCATTGATTTCGCGCAGTATTTCACCGTGTCCGAACAGCAGCCGTCGCTGGTGTCGCTGGGCGTGCTGGTGAATGGCGACGTGGTGCTGAAGGCGGGGGGACTGCTCGTTCAGCCGATGCCGGGGTGCGAGGAGGAGACGATCGAGCAGCTTGAACTTCGCAGCCCGATGTTTGCCGACATCAGCCGCGAAATGACCGAAGCGCCCAAGGAGCAGCTGCTGGAAGACTGGTTCCGCGGCATGAAGCCGGTCGTCCTCGACCGCACGCCCCTGCGCTATCACTGCGGATGCAGCCGCGCGCGCATGGAAAAGGCGCTTATTTCGCTGGGACGCAAGGAATTGCAGACCATCATCGACGAGGATACCGGCGCGGAGCTTGGCTGCCATTTCTGCCATCAGCAGTATCAGTTCACGACGGAGGAACTCAGGCAGCTGCTGGAAAAAGCAACGCGGGAATAAGGAGAATACAGCATGAAGTGCATCAATTTTGACGAGCGGTTCGCGGATTTCACGGCGAAGTGGATGAAGGAGCACCGCGGCGAATATAAGACCTACGACGAGATGGAGGACGATCTGCCTCGCGTGTACACGGAGTTCCTGAACATGCCCGCGAAGTGGCTCGACGGTGTGACGCCCGGCGCGTACTTCACGCAGTTCGAGGACGCGAAGGACTTGGTGGACTGGATGGTGCAGTACTGCCAGAAGGACATCCCCGTGCCGGATATGCTGATGGAGCAGATTCAGGCGGTGGGCCGCCCGTGCGAGAAGCGCCTGCTGACCCTCCTGCGCGACGAAAGCGACGCCATCCCGGAGGAGGCGCGCATGACCGCTATCGGACTTCTGCGCGACATGGGCAGCACCTTGCCGAAGATGCTCTACATCCAGTGGCAGCTGAACCGCGAAATGAAGGATGATTTGGCGGACAACGCGCTGGACAGTCTGCGCGACATGGGCAAGGAAGCCCTTCAGCCGATGCTGGAAAACCTGAACAAGGCAAACGAAGCCGGTCAGGAAGCGCTCTTGGATGTGCTGGCGAACTTCCCCGGCCACGAGAACGTGTATCAGCTGGCGGTGCGCCTGTTCGAGAAGAACCCGAACCGCCGCGCCCTGTTCGCGAGCTATCTGGCGAAACTGGGCGACCCGCGCGCGCTGCCGGTGCTGATTGCCGCCGCGAACGAGGAAAACTGCCGCTACATGGACTTTATCGAGCTGCGCGCCGCCATCGAGGAGCTGGGTGGCGAAGCGCCGGAGCGCGAGTTCTACGACGACCCGGAATACGAGGCGCTGCACCCGATGGACGACGGGGACGATGACACGAACCTACAGTAATACTATTCCCGAACTCATCTGAACCATCTGCTTGCGCCTTTTCCGCTCTGGCGTCCGGTCGTTCCATTTAGCGTAGCGCTGCTACGCTGCATTTCACTCCCGTTAGCCAGAACGAAAAATTCGCGGCGCATCTTGGTTCATTCTCATTCTGAAATAGTATAAGGAGCATCCATGGTAACACTGGCGGATATTCAGAAAAACGAGGACATCAAGGCGCTCATCAGCGCGGGCAACCGCTATCTGGCGGCGATGGGCTTCACCGAGCACGGCCCACGCCACGTCAGCTATGTCAGCCGGACGGCGGCGGGTATTCTGGCAGCGCTGCACTTTTCGCCGCGCGAGGTGGAGCTGGCGGCGATTGCCGGGTGGGTGCATGACGTGGGCAACTCCGTCAATCGGCATGACCACGGGCCGCTGGGCGCGGTGCTGCTGCTGCCTATCCTGCGCGAGACGGGCATGGCAATGGACGACGTGATGGAAATCATCACCGCGGTGGGCAATCACGAGGAGCAGAGCGGGTTCATCTCCAGCGCGGTTTCGGCGGCGCTGGCGCTGGGCGACAAGTCCGATGCGCACAAAACGCGCGTCCGCGGCGGCAAACCCGACCTGAACGACATTCACGACCGCGTGAACTTCTCCATTCAGGAGAACCGCGTGATTGTTGACCCGGTGAAGCGTATCATCCGCCACGAATTGACGATGGATGAATCGTCCTCGGTCATGGAATACCTGCAAATCTACATGAGCCGCATCGTTATGTGCGAACAGGCGGCGGCATTCCTGAAGTGCAGCTTTGATTTGGTTATCAACGGTCAAACCATCAACAATCGCCCCTGATGGAAGGAGGAAAGCACAATGCTATGCCCCAATTGCCACGCCTATGCGCCGTCGGACGCGGTTCGCTGCCCCCGATGCGGGATGCCGGTAAATCTGCCCGATGACGGCGAGAAGCAGGAGGACAGCGACCTGCTCTCCTTCCGGCAGGGGAGACATTTGGCGGCCCACCAGCAGGCACCGCAGCCGCCTAAACCCCAGCAGCGGCGGCGCAGAAACGCCTCTCGCGCCATGGAGGAGGACATGCCCGACGCGCCGCAGGAAGCAGCCCCGCATGACGCGGAAAAGCGCGTCTATGGCGAGGATGAGCCGTTCTATGACAGCGAAATCCTCAACCCCAGCCATGCGCCGGAGGAGGAGATTGCCTACGGAAAGCGTGCCCCGCGCGTACACGAGAAAGGCCCGAAGCGTTCCGCAAAGTATTTGCAGCGAGGCACGAACTGGATGGTTGTGCTGGTCTGCGCAGTTGTGGCGATGATTGGCCTTGCCTTTGGCGCGTATATGTTCCTGACAAAGACAGATCCCGGTCAGGTGCTGATGGCGCGCATGGGCAGGGAGGCGAACTCCGCCGCGCTCTGGCAGGTTGGTGAGGAGCGCATGAACAACGGCGACCTGAGCGGCGCGATTGATTACTTTGTGAAGGCGAACGAGCAGGACGGCAAGGAAAACGCGAACGTCTCCGGTCTGCTGATGCTGGGCAATGCCTACGAAGCCAATGGTGAGCTGGACAAGGCGGAAGAAGTGTACGCCTACCTGTACACCGACATTGTGCCCAGTGCGTCGGACGCCTACCGCAATCAGGTGCGCATCTATCTGGCGCAGGGGCGCGAGAAGGAAGCGGCGGAGCTGCTGGCAGTCGCCTACAAGGCCACGGGCGTAACGACCTTCAACACACAGCGCACATCCATCCTGCCGCCGACGCCCGGCGCGAGCGTTACAGCGGGCTACTACACCGCCAAGCAGACGATTACCTTTGCCGTGGCGGAGGATTATGACGTGTACTACACGTTCAACGACCTGAATCAGCTGCCGGAGGAAGGCACGCTGTACACCGGACCGATTGAATTGGGCGAAGGCGACTGGTCGCTGCGGGCAGTGAGCGTCAACGGTGATTTGGTCAGCGACGTGATGAAGGGCAGCTACCAGATTTACATGCCAACGCCCTTGCAGCCGGATGTTTCACTTGCCCCCAACACATACGACAAGCGTATCAGCATCACCCTGCGCCCCGGCACGCTGACGAAAGACCAGCTGGAGAAGAACCCCGGCTATGCTGCCACGCTCACGGACGAAGTGGCACAGACCATCACCATCTACTACACCATCGACGGCTCAACACCCGACGAGGACAGCCCGCTGTACACCACGGGCGAGAAAATCAAAATGCCGGGCGGCAATGTGACGCTGAAGGCGATTTCCGTCAACGGGTACGGCAAATCCAGCACCATCAAGGAAGTTGGCTACAAGTTCAACAAGAAGCCGTGGATGAAAACGATGATGACGGTGGATGACACATTGGGCGACTGGAAGCTCGGCACGACGACAAAGGAGGCTTTCACGCAGAAATGCGGCGAGGGCACGGCGACGGAAACCGTGTACAATTACACCATCGGCATGGACATGGAAAAAGTCACTTACGACTGGGGCTATGCGTGCTTTGCGCGCCTGCGGACAGCGAATGTGCTGGTGGAGCTGTACATGACGCGGGACGAGTTCACCGCGCCGCGCAAGACGCAAATTGGCAGCACGGAGGATGAAGTCGTCAGCGTCTACAAGGATTTCGGACAGGTGGAAAGTCCATCGGGCAACCGCGGGCTGTATGAGAGCGAGTTCAACAAGGGCAAAATCTACAAGCAGGAGGATGGCACGAAAATCATCCGCTACCGCGTCGAAACCGGCGACAGTCACATTTGGCAGCTGGATTATGAGCTGAACACGAGCGGCACGGTGGATGCGATTCGGTGGTCGTATGAGCCGTAAGGCAGGGCTTTGCGGCCGCCCTTCAGTTCCCTTCGCGGCGGGATGCTTTTGTCTCTTGACTTGCTCCGCCGCAGGGGAAATCGCACCTGTGGAGGCGACGAGAATGCTGTCTCCCAAAAAAGAAAAGCAGAAGCCGACATGATGCAGGCTTCTGCTTTTTATGCACGAAACGTTTTCGGAAAATCCGCTTGCGCAATAGCGTTTTTGCGTGCTGCACAGGTTTGGTTGACCGCAAAAAGCGCCGGGGATTCCTGAAAATGCGTCGAAAAGACACTGATTATTCCGGCAAAATCACGAAAACGTGAACGAAACTGTGGAAAAACGATAGATAACAAATCAAATTTGAAAGATGGTGAGAATGAATGGAGCTTTCGTCGGATTCCCCACAAACGGAAATCAACGTGCTATAATGCCATCGAAAGGACGCACGGAAGGCGAAAGACGCCGGAAAGATGGCGGAGCGCACCGGAGCGTCCCGAAAAAAAGCGTTTGAAGGGAGCAGGAAAAACAATGGGTGATATGCGGATTATGCTGGTGGACGACAACGGCGACCTTCGCCGGGGAATGCGCGACTATCTGGCGCGGCAGGAGGGCATGAAGGTAGTGGCGGAATGCCCGTCCGGTGCGGAGGCGCTCGAAGCGCTGGGCAAGGTGCGCGTGGACGTGATGGTGCTTGACCTCATCATGCCGCAGATGGACGGCTTTGCGCTGATGGAGGAAGTCCGGCGGCAGCAGCTGGCGAATCCGCCGCAGATTATCGTCGTATCGGCGCTGGGGCGCGACGACTTCATCATGCGCGCGGTGCAGCTGGGCGCACGGTTCTACATGGTCAAGCCGTTTGACATGGCGTCATGGGGGCGCGCATCCGGGAAAGCTGCGGGCAGGGCGTTGTGCCGCTGGGAACGGCGCTGAACGCAAGCACACGCTCGCTGTCCATCGACGAAAAGTTGGCGAGCCTGTTCCTGACCATCGGGATTCCGGCGCACATCAAGGGCTACCAGTTCCTGCGGACGGCGGTGAAGATGGTGGTGGACAATCCGGACATGATCAACCGCATCACGAAGGAGCTGTATCCGAGCATCGGCAAGTGCTACAACACTTCCGCCAGCAAGGTGGAGCGCGCCATTCGCCACGCCATTGAGGTCGCGTGGAGCAGGGGACGCATTGATACGCTCAACAAGGCGTTCGGCTGCCGCGTAGCGACGAAGGAGGATAAGCCGACGAACGGTGAGTTCATTGCTATGCTGGCAGATAAGCTGTCGCTGGAGCAGCGGTCGGCATCGTGATTCCGAATAAATGGCACAGCAAAAGCGCAAAAGCGAGTGCTTTTGCGTTTAAGCTGCGGAAAAAACGGGAATTACTCCTGCGGCTTGGCGTTGCGCTTGTTGTCCTTCGTCATCTGCATGACGAGCAGGTTCATCGAGCGCTGCTGGTCATCATCCAGCTGGCGGAAGTTGAGGATGAGGCGGAGTTCTGCATCCGTCAGGTTCGTGGGGATGAGTTCGCCTGCCGCCGGGTCATGACCGACAAGATAGTCGATGGACACGCCGAAGTAGTCCGCAATGCGGGTCAGAACGGCAATGTCCGGCTCGGTATCGCGGTTCTCATACTGGTTGATGGACTGCTGGCTGACCTTAACGAAATCAGCCAGAGCGCGCTGGCTCAGCCCCTGAGCGGTACGGAGTGCCTTCAAATTCGCGAGCATAGTAAGGAACAACCTCCTGTTATTTGACGTCGAGTAGTGTGGTCTTTCATTATTATATCATAACACAATTGGTTTGAAAAAGCAATAGCAGAAATAAATGAAGTTATCGCAAAATCACGAAAAATCGAAAGAAATTCAAAGTAGTTACAGCAAGATGCCGTTTTTGCGCCATTGATGCCCACTTTGTGCATTTTTGCGCAACCGCTTGACAAATTTCGCCATTCCTGCTATGATGAAAAAAACATCGTGCGGAGGGGCGGAAGTACATGATTTGGGGAATCGTGACGGCGGGAGCGGCACTGCTGCTCATTCTGGTCGCCTTGCTGCACGCACAGCGGCGCAGAAATCGACTGGAGAAGGAAATGGTGGAACGCGCGCGGACGACCGACCTGTATCGCGCGCTATATCCCGTGCTGCGGACGGCGAACCGCTGCTGTGTTGACCGCGTGCTGATTCGGCGGGACGAGGTGCGCATTGTGCTCTTTAAGCCGATGAACAGCGTGTACCGCTTCGTCTTCGAGGAACGCGGCTTCGACCGTGTGAACGACCCGAAGGTGCTGAAGGCGCTCGCACTGGCGATTTCCGCGGACATGGATCACTTGCGCGACAACCGCTGCTATTCATTCAGCGTCCGGCAGGATATTACCGCGCAGGGGGACAAAGTATACTGGTACGAGTACAACATTCTACCGTACTACAAGGACACACTGACGAAGGCGTGGTATCATCAGCCGGAAGTGGAGGACGGGATTATTCGCTGATGAAGCAGGATTTCCCCGGAAAACGGCGAATATAAGGAGAAGAAAACGCGGAGCATCCTCCGCAGAGAAAAACAGGAGGCGTATTCTCATGGAGATTTTGTCTGTCTATGATTCGGCTTTCAAGCCCTACGGCCGCGTGGTGGAGGGCTATCCGACGGAAGGGCTCGTCAAGGCGCTCGCGACGACGCCCTGCACCGACGGCGTGGTGTACCTGCCGCGCGTGGAAGTGCTGCACAGCGCGCCGAACGCCGCGAAAATCGGCGAAGGGCTGTACGGCGGTATGCCCTATGAGCTGGGCTACTGCAACGGCCACAACACGAAGCTGAACTGCCTTGAGTTCCACCGCGACAGCGAGTTCAACCTCGGCACGGACGACTTCATTCTGCTGCTGGCGACGCTGTCCGATTTGGAGGACGGCGAGCTGGACACCGCGAAGGTGAAGGCGTTCAAGGTGCCGGCGGGCGTGATGGTGGAAGTGTACGCGACGACGCTGCACTATGCCCCGTGCCATGCGGATGCGAAGAAGGGCTTCCGCGTGATGGTGGCGCTGCCGGATCAGACGAATACGGATTTCCGGCCGGAGGATGGCGCGAATAAGCTGGATAAGACGCTGTGGGCGCGGAATAAGTGGCTGCTGGCGCATCCGGATAGCTCGGAAGCGAAACAGGGCGCAGCGGTGCTGTTGAAGGGTGAAAATATCGACATCGCGGGGAACATCTAAGATAGGAAAAGGATAAACACGCGGGCAAAGTAAGGAAGAGAAGCCAACTCAATCGCGCGAAGGGGTCAAGGGGCAATTGCCCCTTGCGGAGTCCAGAGGCGGCGCCTCTGGTAGGGTTTGGGGCAACGCCCCAACTGTTTTTCGGGCGTTCAACTTAAAGGAAGAAGTCAACAAAGGGCGCAGGCAGCGAAGCGTCCCTGCCAGTAACTTTGCGCTCCCGCAGGAGCGCCCCCAAGCAGCACATTCGATCACTTGCACATTGTCGCGCCAAATGGGCGCGACCCGATAGCTGCGCTGCCCGTGTTCTTCCGATAATCACCATCCCATGCTCACAGATTTCCAAATGCTGAATTTTTGAGGAAACCCCTTGCTTTTTGCCGCAGAGTATGATATACTGTCAAGGCTTGATGTGTGCATACTCCAACAAGGAGGTGGATTTCCATGGGTAAGTTTTGCGAGATCTGCGAAAAGGGTACGCTGAACGGCAACAACGTCAGCCACTCCAACCGTAAGACCCACCGTACCTGGGCGCCCAACGTGCAGAGTGTCCGCGTGGTGGTCAACGGTTCTGCGAAGCGTATGAACGTCTGCACCCGCTGCCTGCGCAGCGGCAATGTGATGCGTGCGCTCCCCAAGACCCACGAGGAAGCGTAATCGTCCGCAAGGGTGATTCCGTCACTTCTCAAGTAGAGTTTGCATCAATTTCCTCCGTCTGTTGTGCGACAGGCGGGGGATTTTTTGCATGGGGAAAATCCTCCTTGGGGGCAAAAGGCAATGATGTTTGCGGCTTTGTGGGTTTGAGCAAGTTGATTTTTGTGTTGCAGAGGGTTTCGCCTCTGCGGAGGCGACCAGAGGGCAGTGAGAACAGACGAAGTCTGCGGTCGCCCTCTGGATTGCTTCGGATGCACATTTTCATAGTTGATTTTTTGTGTTGCTGGGGGATTCCGCTCCTGCGGGAGCGGGAGTTTGTGCGCAGGGACGCTTCGCTGCCTGCGACCAAGGTGCCATGCTTGACTTTCCCTTTGGAGTAGGTCACACGACCAACGGTTGGGGCGTTGCCCCAAGCCCCAGCAGGGACGCTGTCCCTGCACCCTGCAAGGGGGATCCCCCCTTGACCCCTCCGCGCGATTGAGTTGGTCACTTTTCCTTGCTTTGCCCGCGTGTTTATCCTTTTTTCTTTTCCCCTATCCTCCCCCTGTTCGCCTTTACAAGCGAACAGAAATCTGCTATCATGAGGGGGAAATGCAATCCTTGTCGGGAGGTGCTTCCTATGAATGTTGACCAGCTGGCGGAATCCCTCCGCAGTGACCCTATGTTTATGCAAAACGTTGTCCGCTGGGATGTCCTTCCGGCGCGTCCGGCGGTGTATGAGCCGTTCCCGGATTCTCTTGATCCGCGGCTGCTACCTGTGCTGGAAAAACGCGGGGTGCATCAGCTGTATCGCCATCAGGCGCACGCAATCCGCGAGGTGCTGGCAGGGCGGGATGTTGTGGTTGTCACGCCGACGGCCTCCGGCAAAACGATGTGCTATAACCTGCCGGTGCTGTCTGCCATTTTGCAGAATGATGACGCACGGGCATTGTACCTCTTTCCGACGAAAGCGCTGTCTGCTGATCAGGTCAGCGAGCTGTATGAGCTGATTGAGGCGATGGGCGTTGATATCAAGACGTATACCTATGACGGCGATACGCCCGGCGCGGCGCGAAAGGCGGTTCGGCAGGCGGGGCATATCGTCGTGACGAACCCGGATATGCTGCACAGCGGGATTCTGCCGCACCACACGAAGTGGGTCAAGCTGTTTGAGAACCTGCGGTATATCGTGATTGATGAAATTCATACCTATCGCGGCGTGTTTGGGTCGAATTTGGCGAACGTGCTGCGGCGGCTGCTGCGCTTGTGCGATTTCTACGGCAGTCATCCGCAGTTCATCCTGTGCAGCGCGACGATTGCGAACCCGAAGGAACTGGCGGAAACGCTGACGGGGCGCGAGGTCAGCCTGGTGGATGATAACGGCGCGCCGATGGGCGTGCGGCACTTCGTGTTCTACAATCCGCCGGTGGTCAATCGGCAGCTGGGCATCCGCAAGGGCGTGCTGCAGGAGACGCGGCGAATTGCGGGGCTGCTGCTGCAGAATGGGATTCAGGCGATTACGTTCGCGCGGTCGCGGCTGGCGGTTGAGGTGCTGACGAAGTACCTGAAGGACATGGTGCGCGACCCGCTGGGGAACGCCGGGCGGGTGCGCGGCTATCGCGGCGGGTATCTGCCGACAGAGCGGCGAGAGATTGAACGCGGGCTTCGCGCGGGACGGGTGGACGCGGTGGTGTCCACGAACGCGCTGGAACTGGGCATTGACATCGGCGCGCTGGATGCGTGCGTGCTGTGCGGCTATCCGGGAACAATCGCGAGTGCGTGGCAGCAGGCGGGGCGTGCTGGGCGGCGCAAGGGAACGTCCATCGTGTTCTATGTCGCGTCCTCGGCGGCGCTTGACCAGTACATCGTGTCCCACCCGGATTATCTGATGAAGCGCTCGCCGGAGAACGCGCTGCTGAATCCGGATAATTTGTATATCCTGCTCAACCACTTCAAGTGCGCGGCGTTTGAACTGCCGTTTGAGGACGGCGAGGGCTTGGGGAATGCGCCCGGAGCGCCGGAACTGCTGGAATACCTTGATGAGGCGGGGATTCTGCGGCATGTCGGCGGGCGGTATCACTGGTCGGCGGAGGATTTTCCGGCAAGCGAGATTTCCCTGCGGTCGGCGCGGGCGGAGGAGAATTTCGTCATCATCGACACGACCGATCCGGCGAACCACCGCGTCATCGGCGAAATGGACCGTTACACCGTGCCGATGCTGCTGCACGAAAACGCGATTTACATGCACGAGGCGCAGCAGTATCAGGTGGAAAAGCTGGATTTCGACGCCTGCAAAGCCTTCATCCGCCGCGTGGACGTGGGGTACTACACCGACGCGGACTTGAACGTGACGCTCTCCCTGCTGGACAAGGAAAAAGAGGAAGAGCAGGACGGCGGGCTGACGGCGCTGGGCGAAATCCGCGTATCGACCTTGGTGACGATGTTCAAGAAGATTAGGCTCGATACGCACGAAACCCTGGGGTTCGGGCATGTGCGGCTGCCGGAGACGGAAATGCACACAACCGCCATGTGGTGGACGCTGCCGGATGCGCTGGCGGCACGGTTTGAGAGCGACACGCTGAAAAACGGCATGATGGGTGTGGCGAATCTGCTGCGGATTGTTGCGCCGCTGTCGCTGATGTGTGCGCCGCAGGACATTGCAATCGTCTATCAGGTGAAAAGCCCGCTGACGGACAAGCCGACGCTGCTGCTGTACGACAACATCCCCGGCGGCATCGGGCTGGCGCAGAAGGCGTATGCGATGCGGAAGCTCCTGCTGGAGCAGGCGCTGCAAGTTGTGCGGGACTGCGCGTGCCGTCAGGGCTGTCCGGGGTGCGTCGGGCCGGTGGGCGAAATCGGCGAGGACGGCAAAGCGACCGCCATCGCCCTCTTGGAGGCGCTGACGGAATGAATCTGCGAGACAAACTCAAGGCGATTGAAAAGCCGAAATCGCCCCCGAAAGCGTCGGAAAAGCAGTTCACGGACTGCTACCACGGGCGGGAAATGCGCGAGTTATCCGAATTTCCCGGCGCGTTTGACCTTGACCTGTCCGCCCTTCGCCTGATGACGCAGGAAACGCTGCCGGACGATCTCGACTCGCGGAACATTCTCTATCTGGACACCGAAACCACCGGGTTTATGGGCGCGGGGACTGTCGCGTTCGAGGTCGGCATGGGCTGCCTGACGGATTCGGGATTCCAGATTCATCAGCTGGTGATGCGCGATTATCCGGAGGAAAAGTTTCTGCTGCAATCCATTGCGGATACGCTGATGGGCTACGACGCGATCTGCACCTTCAACGGAAGGACATTCGACGTGCCGCTGCTGCGCGACCGATTCCTGATGAACCGTATGGATGATTCGTGCCTTGACAAGCCGCACATTGACCTATTGCACATTGCGCGGCGGGTGTTCAAACTGCGCCTGCAGCGGTGCAATCTGGGCAAGCTGGAAGAAGCGGTGCTGGGCATTCCGCGCTTTGATGATTTGCCGGGCGCGCAGGTGCCGCAGCGCTTCTTCGACTACCTCAAGACGGGAAATTTTGACCTGCTGACGGATGTGCTGGAACACAACGCGCAGGACGTGGCGAGCCTCTGCGTGCTGCTGACGGCGATGGTGGAAATGTACCGCGCGCCGGAAAACGTGCGGCACGACGAGGATGTGTTCTCAATGGGCGTGGCGCTGGAACGCTTTCAGCATGTGCCGGAAGCGCGGAAGTGCTATCAGCTGACGAGCGGCAATCTTCATGCGCAGGGGCAGGAGCGTCTTGCGCAGAGCTACCGCCGGGGCGGCGAGCGTGACGAGGCGGTAAAGGTCTGGCTGGGAATGATTGCGCGGCACGAGGGCGGAACGAAGCCCTACATCGAGCTGGCGAAGCACTACGAGCATTACGAGCGGGACTACGAATCCGCGCTGGACATGACGCGGCGGGCGATGGCGCTGTCCGCCGAGCCGTCATTATTCGATCCGCCCTCTGTACAAGAGGAGCAAAATGCGCTACAATATCGGTATGACCGCCTGAAAAAGAAGGCAGCCAAAAACCGCTGAAGGAGAAACGACAATGGGATTCATGGCGACCATCAAGGCGCAGCAGGCCATGCGCGCGCACGGGAAAGGCGATCTGGAACAGGCAAAGAAGCTCTATGAGGAAGCTATTGACAAGGGGCTGATGTCCGCGCGCCCGATGCTGGGCTATGCGATTCTGCTGATTCGCGAGGGCAGCTACGACAAGGCGATGCCCCTGCTCATCAAGGCGCAGAAGTGCCCTGACCTCACGCCCGACCAGAAGAGTCAGCTTTTTGTGGATTATGCGGCGTGCCTGATGAAGAAGGGCGAGCTGGACAAGGCGATTCACCTGCTGGAAAAGCAGCACAACCGCGCGCCGATTGGTCTGACCTATCAGACGCTGGGATATATGTACGTCGAGAAGTATTCGGGCGCAAAGCCGGTTGCGGAAGCCGCGCCGGAGAAAACCGCCGAAGCGCTGGAAATGCCCGACACGGAAGCATCCACCGAAGCAGCGGAAGAGCAGCCGAAGGTCAAAACGCAGGAGAACATTGACCGCGAATGGCAGGAGGGCATCGACAAAATGTTCGCCTTCATTCAGGAGTCGGTGGACTATGACGACGAAGACCCGGTGTGCCTGGACAACTTGGGTCAGGCATATTACCGCGTGACGGGCGAGAAGGACAAGGCAAAGGAATGGTTCGACAAGGCACACGCGGAGAAGAATTCGCAGATTGACACGCTGTGGTTCCTATCGCGCTATGATTTGGAAGCGGGTGACAAGGCAGCGGCGATTGCAAAGCTGGAAAAGGCACTGGACGGGCGCTTCTCCCCGCTGAACTTCTGCACGAAGGATATGGTGCGGGAAGAAGTGGAGAGACTGAAAAAGTAAAGCAAAATCCCTGCATAAACACGCGAAAACATTATGCAGATGTCGCCAACTGAATCGCGCGAAAGGGTCAAGGGAGGAACTCCCTTGCAGAGGCAGAGCCTCTGGGGGTATATGATGTCAGCGGAGGGGGTGTATATCCTCTCCGCCAAGACCTGTTTTGGAGGAATCACCATGGAAAAGGAAACACTGATTGTCGTGGGGCTGGGGAATCCGGGCACGCAGTACGCCCATACCCGCCATAACGCGGGGTTCGATACGCTGGAAATGCTCTGCCGCAAGTGGGGCGTAACGCTCAATAAGAGCAAGTGCAAGGGACTGCTGACTGAAACGAATGTGGACGGCAAGCGTGTCGTTCTCTGCGCCCCGCAGACGTTCATGAACCTCTCCGGCGAGTGCGTCAGCGAACTGCTGAATTGGTATAAAGTGCCGCTGGAAAATCTGCTTATCATTTATGATGATATTGATTTGCCCGCCAGCCGCCTGCGCGTCCGCAAATCCGGCAGTGCCGGGACGCATAACGGAATGCGCTCCATCATCGCCAATACGCCGGGGCAGAATTTCCCGCGCGTGCGGGTCGGCGTGGGCGCAAAGCCCGATGGCTGGGACTTGGCGGACTGGGTATTGAGCAAGTACACCATCCGCGAAGAGCAAATCGCCATGCAGCAGGCGTTCGAGCGCGCGGCGGACTGCGTGGAGGACTGGGTGAAAAACGGTATTGACCATGCCATGCAGGAATACAATAAGACCGTGTAAGCACAGGCGTATTTTTCGTACCACGACTCATCCCAAGGAGCGCATATGAATCAGGCATTATTATCCGGCATTGCGTCGAAAGCGTATGACAAGCTGCTGAAAGCAACGGAAAGCAAACAGCCCATCGCCGTGACGGGGCTGCCGGACACAATGGCGGCGTATATCGCGTCAAAACTCTGCGCCGATACGGGCAAAAAGGTGCTGCTGATTTCCGGCAACGACCTCAAGGCGGCGCACGACGCCGAGGACGGCCAGCAGCTGCTGGAATCGGGTGTGGCGTGTCTGCCGGGGGGCGAAATCGACCTCACGCGCGGCGCGTCGAGCCACGAAAGCGCGTGGCGGCGGCTGGAAGCGCTGGCAAGGGCGCAGGAGGGGGATATCCGCCTGCTCTGCACGAGTATGGACGCCGCCTTGCAGCGCATGGGCAGCGCCGACCGCTTCCGCGAAGAGACGATTCGCCTTGCTCCCGGCGACCGAATCGACCTGAATGACCTCATCCGCCGCCTGACCGCCATGGGCTACGAGCGCGTCAGCATGGTGGAGGGCAAGGGGCAGTGCGCCCTGCGCGGCGGCATCATCGACGTGTATCCGCCGGCGTGCAGCCAGAGTTTGCGCATTGAGTTTTTCGACGACGAGGTGGACTCCATCCGCGAATTCGACTGCATCAGCCAGCGCAGCCTCGATTCGGTGGAGAAATGCACGCTCACGCCCGCGACGGAGGTATTGCTTCCAACGGTGGATGCGGAAAAGGCAGCGCGGCGGATGCGGGACGCCATCGAGCGGCAGGGGGGCGACCTGACGCCCGCGAGCTCGACGCTCTTTTCGGATTTGCCGCCGCTGCCGGAGGACGACGCGGACGCGCCGGACTTCTTCGATAAGAACATCACCCCGAAGATTCGCGAAAAGCAGCAGACTGCCGCGCGCAAGGCGGAACTGGAACGCCGCCGCGCCCAACTGATGGCGGACGCGGACATGCTGGCGGAGGGGCTGCCGTTCAAGCGCATTCGGGCGTGGCTGACCGTGCTGACGGACGATACTTACACGGTGCTGGACTGGTTTGAGCCGGACATTGTGGTGCTGAGCGACCCGAATCTGCTCAGGAAGCGCGCGGAAGAACGCCGGGCGGGCTTTGCGGAGGATCTCGAAGGCGCGATGAGCCGCGACGAAGCCGTCAAGGAGCAGGAAACGCTGCTGATGGACTGGGACGAGCTGCTGCGGCATGTGCAGGGGTACGCGACGGTCGCTGTGACGGAATTTCTGGAAGGCATGGCAGGCGTGGCGGTCAAGGATGCCGCTGATCTTGGCGTGCAGCGCGTGGCAGGGTATTCATCGCAGATTCGCCCGCTGGCGGAGGACTGCGACGGCTGGCTGCGCGAGGGCTACCGCGTGGCGGTGCTGTGCGGCGGCGTGGCGCGCGGTCAGCGTCTGGCGGCGGCGCTGGAAGAACACGATGTCGCCGCGTCGTTCGCGGAGAAAATCGACAAGCTGCCGGAAGAATGTGTGCAGGTGCTGCCCGGCACGCTGACGCACGGCTTCATCTGGGAAGAAGCGCGCCTGATTGTCGTCAGCGACACGGACGTGTACGGTACGGGCTACCGCAAGGCGAAGAAGCGGCAGGCGGCGGGCGAGAAGATAGCCGCGTTCACCGACCTGAAGCCCGGCGACTTCGTGGTGCACGAGGAACATGGCGTCGGCATTTATCTTGGCACAGCGCAGATGAAAAACGGCGGCACGCGCCGGGATTATCTGCAAATCCAGTATCAGGGGAGCGACAAGCTCTATGTGCCGATTGAGGCGCTCAGCCGCGTGCAGCGCTACATCGGCAATCCGGCGAATCCCCCGAAGCTGAACAAGCTCGGCGGCGGCGACTGGCAGAAGCAGAAGGCGAAGGTCAAAGAGGGCCTGAAAAAGATGGCGTTTGACCTTGTGAAGCTCTATGCGCGGCGGTCGCAGGAGACGGGCTTTGCGTTCAGCGCGGATACGCCGTGGCAGCGCGAGTTTGAGGACATGTTCCCCTACGAGCTGACCCCGGATCAAGAGCAGAGCGTGAAGGAAATTACGGCGGACATGGAGTCGCCGCGCAACATGGACAGGCTGCTGTGCGGCGACGTGGGCTACGGCAAGACGGAGGTCAGCCTGCGCGCGGCGTTCAAGGCGCTGATGGACTCCAAGCAGGTTGCGATTCTGGCGCCGACGACGATTCTGGCGCAGCAGCACTACAACACGGTCTTGAAGCGCTTCAAGGGCTTCCCGGTCAAGGTGGACGTGCTGAGCCGCTTCCGCACGGCGAAGGAAACCAAGGACGTTCTGCGCCGCGTGAAGGAGGGCGAAATCGACATCCTTGTCGGTACGCACCGCATTCTGGGCAAAGACGTGCAGTTCAAGAACCTCGGTCTGCTGATTGTGGACGAGGAGCAGCGATTTGGCGTGCAGCATAAGGAAATCATCAAGAACATGAAGCATCAGGTGGATGTGCTGACGCTCTCCGCCACGCCGATTCCGCGCACGCTGCACATGTCGATGGTCGGCATCCGCGATATGTCTGTGCTGGAAACGCCGCCGGAGGAACGCCTGCCGGTGCAGACGCGCGTGATTGACTACAACGACGGCGTGATTCGCGACGCGATTCTGCGCGAAGTGTCGCGTGGGGGACAGGTGTACTTCCTCTATAACTCTGTGCAGACCATCGGCGCGTTCTATGAGCGCTTGAAGCAGCTTGTGCCGGAAGCGCGCATCGGCGTGGCGCACGGGCAGATGCGCGAACACGGCTTGGAGGACGTGATGATGGACTTCTACGGCGGCAGCTACGACGTGCTGCTCTGCACGACCATCATCGAGAGCGGCTTGGACGTGCCGACGGCGAATACGCTGATTGTCTTTGACGCGGATCGCTTCGGGCTGAGCCAGCTCTATCAGCTGCGCGGGCGCGTCGGGCGGAGCAACCGGCAGGCGTATGCGTACTTCACCATCCGCCCGGAACGGAGTCTGTCTGAGACGGCGGAGAAGCGGCTGGAAGCCATCCGCGAGTTCACCGAGTTCGGCGCGGGCTTCCGTATCGCCATGCGCGACCTTGAAATCCGCGGTGCGGGCAATATTCTGGGGCCGGAACAGCACGGGCATCTGGCGACCGTCGGCTACGACATGTACTGCAAGCTGATGGAGGAAACGCTTCAGGAGGCGCGCGCGGAGCAGGAGGGTCTGCCGCCCGCAAAGCCGCACCTCGAAACGCGCGTGGACATCAAGGTGGATGCGTATCTGCCGGACGACTATGTACACGACGACCGGCAGCGGATGGAGATGTACAAGCGGATTGCGAGCCTAACGACGCAGGCAGACCGCGAGGACATCACCGACGAGCTGCTTGACCGCTTCGGCGAAGTGCCGCCGGTGGTGGAGACGCTGCTGGACGTGGCGCAGGTGCGCGTGCTGGCGAATCAGCTTGGCGTGTCGCTGGTGACCTACAAGCGCGGCGGCTTCCTCGTGATGAAGCTGAACGCGGAGTACATGCCCGATCAGGCGGCGTTTATCCCCGCGATGGCGATGACGGACAAGCGCCTGATGCCCTCGACCACCGCCCCGGACGTGCTGCTGCTGGTTGACCCGACGCTTGGCGAATACGCGATGCTGTCCGAAGCGGTGAAGGTGCTGGGGAAGCTCAATGAGAATATCGAGACGATGCTGAAAAAGCAGAAGAAGGGAGAAAAACATGAAAACACTTGATAAGCTGATGATGACGATTGTGGGCTTGCTGTGCTTCTGCGTCTCTGCGGCGGCTCTGATTTTCATGGATTTCAGCACGGAACACGGCGTGGTCTATGCAGACGCGCTGTACTGCATTCCCGTCTGCGTGCTGCTGCTTGCCTTTGCCGTGCTGACGATACTGAAATTCCGCACGGGCTATGACGGTAATCTGAAACTTGCAGGAATTGTCTGGGATGTGTTGTTCGCGCTTGCCTTTCTGCCGATTCTGGGCGTTCCCGCGATTGCGCAGACAAGCGGCGCCTATGGGCTGCTCTGCAAGGTACTGTTCGTGCTGGTGCTGCTGATGCCGAAAGTTTGGATTCTGCTGCCGAAACGGGGCGAATGAGCGCATCAGTCGCGCTGCGTGCGAATCCCCCTGCAACATAAAAGACCAAGAAACATGGGTGTGTGCTGCGAAGGGGTCAAGGGGGCGACCGCAGACTTCGTCTGTTTTCTTTGCCCCCTTGTCGCCTCCGCAGAGGCGAAACCCTCTGCAACAAGAGCAATCAGCCACAAAAGAGAAGAACGCAAAAATCCTCCGAAGGAAAGTGATGAGCAATGCCGCAGGAAACCTTCCTGACCGCCGCGAATCCCCCCGCGCCGCTGGCGGAGCGCCTTCGTCCGCAAAACCTCGATGAGTTTGCCGGACAGGAGCACTTGATCGGACGCGGCAAAGTCCTGCGCCGCATGATTGAGGGCGATTTGGTGTCCTCCATGATTTTCTGGGGGCCGCCGGGCGTGGGCAAAACCACGCTCGCGCAGATTATCGCCCATCAAACGAAGAGCCACTTCATCAACTTCTCCGCCGTCACCAGCGGCATCAAGGAAATCCGGCAGGTGATGGAGCAGGCGGAAAGCGACCGGCATTTTGGCATCCGCACGATTGTGTTCGTGGACGAAATCCACCGCTTCAATAAGGCGCAGCAGGATGCTTTCCTGCCCTACGTCGAGAAGGGGAGCATTATCCTCATCGGCGCGACGACCGAAAACCCGTCCTTTGAAGTCAACAGCGCCTTGCTGTCGCGCTGCCGCGTGTTTGTGCTGCACGCGCTGACGGAGGAGAACGTGCTGGGGCTGCTCCACCGCGCCTTGCAGGACGAACGCGGCTTCGGTGGACAGAAAATCGACATGGCGGAGGATTTGCTGCGCGCAATCGCGGTTTTCGCCAACGGCGACGCGCGAACCGCCCTATCGACGCTGGAAATGGTCATCCTCAATGCCGATTTGGATGAGAACGGTCAGGCGCATGTGACCCCGGAGACGGTCGCGCAATGCACGTCGCGGCGGTCGCTGCTCTACGACAAGAAGGGCGACGGGCACTATGACCTCATCAGCGCACTGCATAAGTCGATGCGCAATTCCGACCCGGACGCGGCGGTCTACTGGCTGGCGCGGATGCTGGAAGGCGGCGAAGACCCGCTGTATATCGCGCGGCGCGTCGTGCGGTTCGCGAGCGAGGACATTGGGCTGGCGGATTCGCGCGCGCTGGAAACGGCGGTCGCGGCGTATCAGGCGTGTCACTTTCTGGGGATGCCGGAATGCACGGTGCATCTGACGCAGGCGGTGGTGTACATGGCGATGGCGCCGAAATCGAACGCGCTGTATGTGGCGTATGAGACGGCGAAAAAGGATGCGCAGGAGCAAATCGCAGAGCCTGTGCCGCTGCAAATCCGGAATGCGGAAACCAGCTTGATGAAGAAACTCGGCTATGGCAAGGGCTATGTGTACGCGCATGACACGCAGGAGAAGCTGTCCGCGATGACATGCCTGCCGGATTCGCTGCAGGGGAAACGCTACTATCAGCCGACGGAGCAGGGGAACGAGGGGCGGTATAAGCAGCGGCTGGAAGAGATTTTGAGGTGGAAAGAGGAGCATAGGGGGAAATAAGCGGAAAATCCCCCCAAAAAAACAAAAACGCCTTGCAGGAGCACACACGCTGCAAGGCTCTTTTGTATGGAGCGACTGGAAGCACACACCCAATCACAGTTTCTTTTTGAGGAGAATTATCTCTTCTGTTCGGGATTCTTCCACAAATCCGTGTTTCAGAAAAAGGCTGACAGCCGGATTGTCGATGGCAATATCATCGTACAGAACGGAAACGCCGTTGCTTTTCGCCGCGGAACACAGCAAATCCAATGCTTCGCCGCCATAGCCTCTTCTTCTGTATTTCGCATAAATCATGACGTTGGCTATTTCCTGCTGCATTTCGGCATCATAGTGATAGGCAATTTCGCCAACAAACTGACCATCTTCGTTTTTGAGATACCTGTAATACCGCTTGCCATCAGGGTCAGCAATCCAGCAATCATACCAGCCACGCCATTTATCTTCCCCAAAGGGAATTGTCCCGCCCCATGCGTGATTGTAAGACATGGTATCTTCATCCGCCAGCATCATTTGCCGAAACCACAAGTCCTCATATTTTGGCTCATACAGCGTCAGCATATTGACCTCCTGATGATGACTGTATTTCCAGATGGAAAGGCAAGAAAAAATCCGAACCCGCTTCCAATTGGAAAGTCAGATTCGGATTCTTCATGTCGTGCCGGAAGTGGGACTTGAACCCACACGACATCGCTGCCAACGGATTTTGAGTTTTCGGGACAATCCCGAACCTGCTACCCTCTAGTGGAACCAACTGGACTTCTCGGACACCTACTGAGGGGTCAAAAACCGCTGAAATACTGATAAAATCGGCATTTCCAGAACAAAAGCCTTAAAAACCGGGCATTTCCCAGCCATCCAAATTCTAACCGCTTTGGAGCTGTTTTTGAGCCGTTTGCGGGATGCGGAAGGGATGTGTGCGGGATACCCACGAACTTAATTATGATTCGAGTGGCGCTGCCACTGCGAAATTAATATCATTGTAGCAGATATTCCCCGCTGTTGGCAATACATTTTGGAGGAATATGCTCAATGAAAAACCGAAAATATTACGAAAATCTTTTCGCAGACTACCCCAGCGTTGTGACGCTTACACAGTTTCGCGGGATGTTAGGCGGGATAGGCGACAGCACCGCTCGGAAGCTGATGAGAGAAAATCGCGTGAAACATTATTACATCCGCATGACTTATCTGATCCCCAAGGATTGGGTGATTGACTATGTTCTAAGCGAACATTATGCGGAGTATAAGGAACAACTGAAGGTCCAGGTTTAGCCCTGCCCTTCTCCATACCGGCATCGAAAGGCACTCAGAAATGGGTGCCTATTTTTATGCCCATACGGGAGGTGAATATAATCTATGAACACGCAAATCATCGCCGTCGCCAACCAGAAGGGCGGCGTCGGCAAGACAACCACCTGCGCCAACTTAGGGATAGGATTGGCGCAGGCCGGAAAGAAGGTGCTGCTGATGGACGCTGACCCCCAGGCCAGCCTGACCATCAGCTTGGGCAACCCGCAGCCGGATAAGCTGCCCTTTACCCTGTCCGATGCGATGGGGCGCATCCTGATGGACGAGCCGCTGCGCCCTGGCGAGGGCATCCTGCACCACCCGGAGGGCGTGGACCTTATGCCCGCTGACATCCAGCTCTCCGGCATGGAGGTCTCGCTGGTGAACGCCATGAGCCGAGAGACCATCCTGCGGCAATATCTGGACACCGTGAAGGGACAGTATTCCCATATCCTCATCGACTGCCAGCCCTCCCTGGGGATGCTCACGGTCAACGCGCTGGCAGCCGCCAACAGGATCATAGTCCCCGTCCAGGCGGAGTACCTGCCCGCCAAGGGGCTGGAGCAGCTGCTGTCCACCATCAGCAAGGTCAAGCGGCAGCTGAACCCCAAGCTCCAGATCGACGGCATCCTGCTGACGATGGTGGACAACCGTACCAACTTTGCCAAAGAGATCGCCGCCCTGCTGCGGGAGACCTACGGCAGCAAGATCAAGGTGTTCGGCACCGAGATACCCCACTCGGTCCGGGCCAAGGAGACCAGCGCCGAGGGCAAGAGCATCTTCGCCCACGATCCCGGCGGCAAGGTGGCCGAAGGCTACCGAAATCTGACGAAGGAGGTGTTGAAACTTGAAAAGCAGCGCGAAAAAAGTAGAGCTGGCCTCGGTCGATGACCTGTTTTCCACCGAGGAAAGCCGGGCCGACGCCCAGCGGGAGAAGGTTCTGGAAATTCCCTTGTCGGAGCTGCACCCGTTCAAGAACCACCCCTTCAAAGTCAAGGACGATGAGGCCATGATGGAGACCGCCGACAGCATCCGGCAGTATGGCGTATTGGTCCCGGCTATCGCTCGCCCGGACCCCAACGGCGGCTATGAGCTGGTCGCCGGGCACCGGCGGCACCGGGGCAGCGAACTGGCTGGCAAGGATACCATGCCGGTCATTGTCCGCGACCTGGACGACGACCAGGCCACCATTATCATGGTTGACAGCAACTTGCAGCGAGAAAGCCTGCTCCCCAGTGAGCGGGCTTTTGCTTATAAGATGAAGCTGGAGGCCATGAAAAGGCAGGCCGGACGTCCTTCTAAAAATTCCGCCCAACTTGGGCGGAATTTCGATGGCAAGGAATCCAGAGAAATTTTGGCAGAGCAGGTTGGGCAGAGCCGCAACCAGATTTCACGATACATCCGCCTCACCGAGCTGATCCCCGAACTGCTGGACATGGTGGACGAGAAGAAAATCGCCTTCAACCCGGCCTACGAGCTGTCCTTCCTCAAAAAAGAGGAACAGGTGGATTTGCTGGACGCGATGGACAGCGAACAGGCCACGCCGTCGCTTTCCCAGGCCCAGCGGCTGAAAAAGTACAGCCAGGAGGGGCACCTGACCCTCGACATGATGCGGGTCATCATGGGGGAAGAAAAGAAAAGCGACCTGGACAAGATCACCTTCACCAGCGACACCCTGCGCAAATATTTTCCCCGGAGCTATACGCCCCAGCGGATGCAGGAGACCATCATCAAGCTATTGGAGGCATGGCAGCGCAAGCGCCAGCAACAGCACGAACGCTGAGAAAGGAGAGCCTATGAGGGATATTTCAGCCCGCGAGCTGAAAGGACACAACATTTTGGCTGTGGAGCGTTTTCAAGACAGTACCCGCTGGATGATCGAGTTTGCGGTTCGTAAGCCCCATACCCCCTACGGCAACCCCGGCGATGAGGTTCGCCTGTTTCTCACCGAGGACGGCTACCGGCAGGCCCTGGACGCCCAGCACAGCCAACAGATCAAAATTAAGCGGTATGCCCACGTTGTCGAGGGGCATATCCTCGATTTCAAACCAAAAAAGAAACGCCGTCACTCGTAAACCCACCATCTGCCAAGAAAGGAATGAACTATGTGTACCGTTAGAGAGATTCAAGAGGCCATCCGCGAACACTGCCAATCCCAGCATGACATGGAAAGCACTGAGATCGACCGGGTGATGCAACGCCTGCCCTTTGTGAGTGAGCAGGACGTTTTTACCCGGCCCCCTGTGCCAAAGCCGCCTTATTCCTGGCGCAGCCGGAAATATCGCACCTGACCGCCGCAGTCTTTTTGAAAGATTGCGGCTTTTTTCATGCCATAAATGCCGAGAGGAGTGATGAAATGGCCGTTTTTCGTATTGAACGGACCCGTGATTATACCGTTATGAGCAACCACCACCTGCGCGACAAGGCGCTGTCGCTGAAATCCAAGGGGCTGCTTTCCATGATGCTGTCCTTGCCGGAGGACTGGAACTACACCACCCGCGGCCTCGCCAAAATCTGCAAGGAGGGCGTGGACGCCATCGGCGGGGCGCTGCGGGAGCTGGAAAGCGCCGGGTACATCGTCCGCCACCAGATGCGGGACCGGCAGGGCCGCATCAGCGACACCGAGTATGTTATCTACGAGCAGCCCCAGCCCAAAGCGCCGGATACGCCCCAGCCGGATACGGCTTCACCAGATACGGAAAACCCGTATCTGGCTGACCCGGATACGGAAAAGCCCGCAGAATTAAATATAGAGAAATCAAAGACCCAAAAATCAAATACTCAGGGATCAAGTACCGATTCCATTCCCTTCCGGGGAACTGCGGCGGCCAGGCCGCCGGAACGGAAAGGACGAGATGCGATGTCGATGGAAGAAATGCAGGATTATCGGGAATTGATTCTGGAGAACATCGAGTACGACCACCTGTGTCGTGAGTTTGAGACCTACCGGGAGGACCTGGACGAGATCGTGGAGCTGATTGTGGAGACGGTCTGCGCCAGACGCAAGACCACCCGTATCGCCGGAGCGGACTTCCCCCATGAGGTGGTTCGGTCGCGGTTCCTGAAGCTGGACAGCTCCCACATCGAGTTTGTCATGGAGAGCCTGCACAACAACACCACCGAGATCCGCAACATGAAGCAATACCTGCTGACCGTGCTGTTCAACGCGCCCACCACCATGAGCAACCACTACACGGCTCAGGTCAACCACGATATGTACGCAGGCGGCTGGTAACGGCCGCTTTTCTGCTGCACTGCCGAAGGAGGCACGATATGAACCAGATGGAAATTTTCAAAAACCCGGAGTTTGGGACGATCCGCGCCGTGGAGATTGACGGCGAACCTTGGCTGGTTGGAAAGGACGTGGCGCTGGCGCTGGGGTACAAAAACCCGCAAGAGGCGATTCGCAACCACGTTGACGCAGAGGACAAAGGGGTGAGCGAAATTCTCACCCCTGGCGGGATGCAGAAGCTCCCCATCATCAACGAATCTGGCCTGTATTCCCTGGTGCTGTCCAGCAAACTTCCAAAAGCAAAGCAGTTCCGCCGGTGGGTTACGTCTGAGGTGCTGCCCAGCATCCGCCAGCATGGGGCCTACCTCACAAGAGACAAGCTGTGGGAGGTCGCCACCTCACCGGAGGCGCTGCTGAAGCTCTGCACCGACCTGCTGACTGAGCGCGAGAAAAACGCGGCGCTGCGGGAGGACAATGCCCGGCTGCAAAGCAAAGCCGTCTACTACGACCTGTTCATCGACCTGCGGCACAGCACCAACCTGCGTACCACCGCCAAGGAGCTGGATGTGCCGGAACGGCGCTTCGTCCGCTTTCTGCTGGAACGCCGGTACGTCTACCGCGCCCCGTCGGGCTGCGTGCTGCCCTACGCAAAGGGCAGCAACGAGGGGCTGTTCTGTGTGAAGGATTTTTGCCGCAACGGCCACACCGGCTCCTACACGCTGGTGACGCCCAAGGGCAAGCTGCACTTTGCGGAACTTCGGTCCCTAATCCTGGTGACAGTATGACGGGCCGCCACCTGTTACGGCGGCTGGTGGTCCCGCCTTAGTACCCAAGACTGCTTTCTGCATAACCGACGAAGGGAGGGATGACCTATGCAGGAGGAAGTGGAAAACAGGACTTTGACGCTGGTAGTCAGCGGCACCAAGTTCACCGGGCGGCTGTTCAAAGCCGCCATATCCAAGTACATGGCCCACCGCAGGGAGAAAAAGCTGAACAAGCAGCGCGGCCGGGATTCCCCCGTCACTCCAAAGGGCAAACAGACGGTGAAGCAGCTCATCGGGCAGAACCAGGGCGTTTCCAACATCGAGATCAACGACCCGTCCATCCGGGACTTTGAACGGGTCGCCCGCAAGTACGGCGTGGACTATGCGGTGAAAAAGGACCGCAGCACTTCGCCGCCCAAGTACCTGATCTTCTTCAAGGCCCGCGATGCCGACGCGCTGACCGCTGCTTTTTCTGAATACACCCAGAAAAAGGTCAAGAAGGCGGACCGCAGCGAGCGCCCGTCCGTGCTGGAGAAGCTGGCGCAGTTCAAAGAGCTGGTAAAAAGCGCCGTGGTGGACCGCGCCCACAGGAAGGAGCCGGAGCGATGAAGCAGCTGAATGTGAAAAAGCTGGTTCTTTTGAACCTGCCCTATATCCTGCTGGGGCTGTTCGCCACCAACCTGGGGGAAGCCTGGCGGCTTGCCGCCGGCGCAGACGTTTCGGCCAAGATGCTTTCGTTTTTCTCCACCCTGCCGGTGGCGCTGGCAAGCTGGTGGCCCAGCCTGCACCCGCTGGATCTGGCCGTGGGGCTTTGCTGCGGCGCTGGCCTGCGGCTGGCGGTGTATCTGAAAGGCAAGAACGCCAAGAAATACCGCCATAACGTGGAGTACGGTTCGGCCCGATGGGGCACCCATGAGGATATTGCCCCCTACATCGACCCGGTGTTCCAGAACAACGTCATTCTGACCCAGACCGAACGGCTTACCATGTCCAGCCGCCCCAAGAACCCCAAGTATGCCCGCAACAAGAACGTGCTGGTCATCGGCGGTTCCGGCAGCGGCAAGACCCGGTTCTGGCTCAAGCCCAATCTGATGCAGATGCACAGTTCCTATGTGGTCACAGACCCCAAGGGCACCATCCTGGTGGAGTGCGGCAAAATGCTCCAGCGGGGTGCGCCCAAGCCGGGCAAGGACGGCAAGCCGGTGAAGGACAAAAACGGCAAAATCGTGTACGAGCCGTACCAGATCAAGGTGCTGAACACCATCAACTTCAAAAAGTCCATGCACTATAACCCCTTCAGCTACATCCACTCGGAGAAGGACATCTTGAAGCTGGTGACAACGCTGATCGCCAACACCAAGGGTGAGGGCAAGGCCGGGGACGATTTCTGGGTCAAGGCGGAGACGCTTTTGTACTGCGCGCTGATCGGCTACATCCACTACGAAGCCCCGGTGGAGGAACAGAACTTCTCCACCCTCATTGAGATGATCAACAGCATGGAGGTCCGGGAGGACGATGAGGAGTTCAAAAACGCCGTGGACCTGATGTTCGATGAGCTGAAAGAGCGGGAACCCAACCACTTTGCGGTGCGGCAATATGCCAAATATAAATTGGCCGCAGGCAAAACTGCCAAGTCGATTTTGGTGAGCTGCGGTGCCCGGCTGGCGGTGTTCGATATTGCCGAGCTGCGGGAGGTCACGTCCTACGACGAGCTGGAGCTGGACACCCTGGGCGACCGGCGGACGGCGCTGTTTTTGATTATGAGTGACACGGACGATTCCTTTAATTTTTTAATCTCCATGTGTTACACCCAGCTATTCAACCTGCTCTGTGAAAAGGCCGACGATGTGTACGGCGGGCGGCTGCCGGTCCATGTGCGGTGCCTCATCGACGAGTGCGCCAACATCGGCCAGATCCCCAAGCTGGAAAAGCTGGTCGCCACCATCCGAAGCCGGGAGATTTCCGCCTGCCTGGTCTTGCAGGCACAGAGCCAGCTCAAGGCCATCTACAAGGACAACGCCGACACCATCATCGGCAACATGGATTCCTCCATCTTCCTGGGCGGCAAGGAGCCGACCACCCTCAAGGAGCTGGAGGCCGTGCTGGGCAAGGAGACCATCGACACCTACAACACCGGCGAAAGCCGGGGGCGCGAGACTTCCCACTCGCTCAACTATCAAAAATTGGGGAAGGCGCTGATGAGCCAGGATGAGCTGGCCGTCATGGACGGCGGCAAGTGCATCCTCCAGCTGCGCGGGGTGCGGCCGTTTTTGTCGGACAAGTACGACATCACCCAGCACCCCAACTACAAGTACACCGCTGACGCCGACCCGAAGAACGCCTTTGACATCGAAGGCTACCTCAAGGCCCGGCTGAAGCTCAAACCCAACCAGGTCTGCGACGTGTATGAGATCGACGCCGCAGCTGGCGATTGATGTTCCGCTATGAAAGGAGGGGTCCTATCTACCCGCCACAACCGCCCCGGACGGGGCCATCGGCGTACAAAGCGGACGATCTCTATCAAAAAATGAAAAAGGAGGAAGGCCGGAATCAAGCCCCCGGAAACCGGGCGGCGATCATCCGGCTTTTGTATGCCTATGAACCATGACTAAATCAAACTTTTCAAACTGATTCCGGCCAACTTTATTTATGGAATTTTTCAATCAGGCAATCACCGTTCTCCAGACCCTCGTTATCGCCCTCGGTGCCGGTCTCGGCGTGTGGGGCGTCATCAACCTGCTGGAAGGTTACGGCAACGACAACCCTGGTGCCAAAAGCCAGGGCATGAAACAGCTCATGGCCGGCGCGGGCGTCGCCATCGTGGGCATGGTCCTTGTACCGCTGCTGTCCGGCCTGTTCACCGTCTGATCGTACCCCGCTGAAATCCTCGCCCCCTCCCGCGCTCAGCGGGAGGGGCTGAAAGGAGGTTTGACACCGTATGGATTTCTTATTGGATGCCCTTACCAACTGGCTGAAAGAGATGCTGGTGGGCGGCATCATGGGAAACTTATCGGGGATGTTCGACAGCGTGAACCAACAGGTCGCGGACATCGCCACGCAGGTGGGCCAGACCCCGCAGGGGTGGAACGGCAGCATTTTCAGTATGATTCAGAACCTCTCCAACTCCATCATGGTGCCGATTGCAGGCGTGATCCTGGCCATCGTGATGACGCTGGAGCTGATCCAGATGATTACCGACCGCAACAACCTGCATGACGTGGACACCTGGATGATCTTCAAATGGGTGTTCAAGTCCGCCGCCGCGATTTTGCTCGTCACTAACACCTGGAACCTCGTCATGGCCGTGTTCGATATGGCCCAAAGCGTGGTGGCCCAGGCGTCCGGCATCATCGGTTCGGACGCTTCCATCGACATCTCCGCTGTTATGACCGATATGGAGTCCCGACTGATGGATATGGACCTGGGGCCGTTGTTCGGCCTGTGGTTCCAGTCGCTCTTTATCGGCATTACCATGTGGGCGCTGTATATCTGCATTTTCATCGTCATTTATGGCCGTATGATCGAAATTTACCTTGTCACGTCGGTGGCCCCCATCCCAATGGCGACCATGATGGGCAAGGAATGGGGCGGCATGGGCCAGAACTACTTGCGCAGCCTGCTGGCCCTGGGCTTCCAGGCGTTTTTGATTATCGTCTGCGTGGCGATCTACGCCGTACTGGTGCAGAACATCGCCACCGAGGAGGACATCATCATGGCGATCTGGAGCTGCGTGGGCTATACCGTGCTGCTGTGCTTCACACTGTTCAAGACCGGCAGCTTGTCCAAAGCCGTATTTAATGCCGGGTAATTAGTTATGCCGATAAATATGTGATGAAGCCTGTAAAACC
>ERZ825137.1587-NODE-1587-length-28841-cov-17.311818_pt1 | contig 28841 bp, 24 predicted proteins | sample MGYA00519873_ERZ825137 | MGnify/ENA primary metagenome ERZ825137 (study PRJEB31778, sample SAMEA3449190) | human gut metagenome | biome: human gut; feature: human-associated habitat; material: faeces | place: United Kingdom | collected 2010/2012 ...
CGGTCGTATTTTTGCTTATATTGATGTATTTCTCCATGGGTCATATGATGTGGGGCTTCCCGCTTCCGAAATTCTATGACGGCAACCATGTTGCAATGGGTCTTACTCAGCTTCTGCTGACAGTTATCATAATGGTAATCAATCAGCGGTTCTTTATAAGCGGATATAAAGCGCTTTTCAAAAGAGCGCCGAATATGGACACCCTTGTAGCGCTCGGCTCGACTGCGGCATTTGTTTACAGCACCTATGCCCTGTTCGCAATGACGAGGGCGCAGACAGACGGTAATATGCAGGCTGTCGAAAGCTATATGATGGAGTTCTACTTTGAAAGTGCGGCAATGATACTTACACTTATCACTGTCGGTAAAACTCTCGAAGCGAGAGCCAAGGGAAAGACCACGGACGCATTGAAATCGCTTATGAAGCTCGCACCGAGCACGGCTACCGTTATCAGAAACGGCGAAGCGGTCGAAATTTCCATTGACGATGTAAAGGTCGGAGATGTTTTTGCGGTAAAGCCCGGCGAGAGCATACCTACCGACGGCACGGTGTCAAAGGGCAGCAGTGCGGTCAATGAATCGGCTCTCACGGGCGAAAGTCTGCCTGTTGAAAAGGCTGTCGGAGACAAGGTGTATGCGGGAACAATAAACACCTCGGGCTATCTTGAATGTACAGCCGATAAGGTCGGCGAGGACACAACGCTTTCCAAGATTATCCAAACCGTAAGCGACGCCGCCGCAACAAAGGCGCCGATAGCGAAAATTGCCGATAAGGTCTCAGGTGTGTTTGTTCCGACGGTTATGACTATTGCGCTTATTACAACGGTTGTGTGGATGTTTATTAACGGCAACTTTGGCTACGCGCTTGCAAGGGGCATTTCCGTGCTTGTAATAAGTTGTCCGTGCGCTCTCGGTCTTGCAACCCCTGTTGCGATTATGGTCGGTAACGGCGTAGGCGCAAAAAACGGCATACTGTTCAAAACCGCACAGAGTCTTGAACAGACAGGAAAAATAAATACTGTTGTGCTTGATAAAACGGGTACAATAACAAAGGGAGAACCGCAGGTAACCGATATTTATTCGCCTGTTTTATCGGAAAACGAACTGATTGAGTTTGCGGTATCACTCGAAAGTCTGAGCGAACACCCTCTTGCCCTTGCAATTACCCAAAAAGCCGAGGCAGAGGGTATCAGTCCCAAAGAGATTACGGATTTCGAGGCGGTTTCGGGCAACGGACTTAAAGCCGTGCTCGACGGCAAAGAAATCTACGGCGGCAATATAAAATATATAAGCGGCAAAGCGGATTTGCCGAGTGACATTCAGGCAAAGGCTGACTCCTATTCAAACGAGGGTAAAACTCCCCTGTTCTTTGCATATGACGGCAAATTCATCGGAATTATAGCCGTTGCGGATGTAATTAAAGAGGACAGCCCCGAAGCGGTTAAAGAATTGCAAAATATGGGAATTCGGGTTATAATGCTTACGGGCGACAACGAAAAGACCGCAAAGGCAATCGGCGACAAGGCAGGCGTTGACGAGGTTATTGCAGGCGTATTGCCCGACGGCAAGGACGAGGTTATACGCTCTCTTCAAAAGGACGGTTCGGTTGCAATGGTCGGCGACGGAATTAACGACGCCCCCGCACTTACCCGTGCGGATATAGGTATGGCTATTGCGGCAGGTACGGATATTGCGATTGAATCTGCTGACATTGTTTTAATGCAGAACAGTCTGCGTGATGTTCCTGCGGCAATTAGATTGAGCCGTTCGACGCTTAAAAACATTCACGAAAACCTATTTTGGGCGTTCTTCTACAACTCAATCGGAATACCGCTTGCGGCAGGTCTTTTTGTAGGTCTCGGTCTCACACTTGACCCGATGTTCGGTGCGGCGGCAATGAGCCTTTCAAGCTTCTGCGTTGTGACAAACGCTTTAAGACTTAATCTTTGTAAGATTTACAGCCCCAAGCACGACAGAAAAATCAAACAAAAGCATTCAAAAAAGGAGAAAAACAATATGGAAATCACAGTAAAAATCAACGGTATGATGTGTCCTCATTGCGAAAATCATGTCAAAACAGCTCTTGAAGCACTTGATAATGTAGCAGAAGCAACAGCAGACCACACAAAGGCACAGGCTGTTATCAAAACAAGCGGAGAGGTTGACAAGAACGCAATAAAAGAAGCTGTGGAAAAGGCAGGCTATGAATTTGTCGGAATCGAATAATATTAACATTGTAAAGACGGACGACATTGCCGCCTGTCTTGCGATAAGAGAAAAAGTATTTATCAAAGAGCAAAATGTTCCCGCAGAGCTTGAAATCGACGAATATGACAAGCCCGATGCGGACTGCGAGCATTACCTTATAACCGAAAGCGGCGTCAATGTAGGCACATTCCGTTGCATACACGACGCCCCAGGTGTCGTACATATGCAGAGGCTCTGCATATTAAGCGAAATGCGAGGTAATGGCTGCGGTTACGCCGCAATGGCATTTTTGAAAGAGCATTATAAACAGCTCGGAGAAAAGAAGATAACCCTCGGCGCACAGTGCCACGCCATACCGTTCTATGAAAGCTGCGGCTTTACCTGTGTTTCGGATATTTTCCTTGACGCGGGAATTGAGCACAGAACCATGGAATGTACACTTTAACTCTGTTATAAGATTTACGAAAAGCGGATAATACAAGGCTCGGCTTTGTGTATCCGCTTTATTTTTGCCTTGAACGGAAGTTTCGCAAATGATATAATACACTTATCCTGATTAACGGAGAAATAATATGGTTTCTATTCTCGTACTGATTTATATTGTGTTCATTTCGCTCGGACTCCCCGACAGCGTTTTCGGCGTTGCGTGGCCGGTTGTGCATAACGAATTCGGAATTGCCGAGTCGTTTGCCTCAATTTACAGTATCGTTACGGGTCTGTGCTCGGGCGGAGCGAGTTTCGTTGCGGGAGTTGTACTTCGCAAGTTCGGTACGCCGAGGGTAACATTTGTGTCAATACTTCTCACGGCAATCGGTCTCATAGGTATGAGCTTCTCCCCTAACATTTGGATAATGATGCTTTTTGCCGTTGTTATGGGCTACGGAGCGGGCGCCATCGACACAGGTCTTAACAACTATGTCTCACTGCATTTCAAGGCAAGGCATATGTCGTGGCTTCACGCTTTCTGGGGTATCGGCGTTACATTGAGCCCTGCTATTATGTCGGTATTTTTGAACGGCGAACAGGGCAACTGGAGAAACGGATACAGAGTGATTGCTGTCGTTCAGTTTTCCATAGCCGCCGCTGTCGGTATTATGCTCCCAAAGTGGCTAAAAAAGGATAAGGACTCCCAGCCCGAAAAGGCGGAAGAAACTGTAAAAGAAAAGCTTAAATTATCGGACTTCAAAGGTCTTTTACCGAGTATACTCGCACTCGGTTTTTACTGTTCAATGGAGTTTATAGTCGGCACTTGGGGCGCTTCCTACGCAGTAAATGTTTATTCGATAGGCGCCGATATTGCGGCGAGATGGGTATCGGTATATTTCGGCGGAATTATGACGGGACGGCTGCTTTCGGGCTTTGTCTCCGATAAATTCGGCGATAACAAAATGATAAGAATAGGTGCGTCAACCTCTGCCGTCGGTATTCTCATTCTGCTTTTACCCATAGGCAGCAAGGCTCTGATAGGCTTGTTCTTTATAGGCGTAGGCTTCGGTCCCGTATTCCCGAGCGTTCTGCACGCAGTCCCCTCAAGATTCGGCAAAAAGTTCTCGGCAGACTTAACGGGTTTCCATATGGGAGGCGCATATGCCGTCGGATTTGCGTTCCAGTTAAGCCTCGGTTACGCCGCAACGGGAACAACCTTCAAAATAGTTCCCTATGTTTTGGCGGCACTTTTGTGCCTTATGGTAATTGCAAACGAAACAGCAATAAAGAAATCGACCAAAAATATTGAAACGGAGGAGCTTTAATGAATATAGCCATTGATATAGACGACACGCTCACAAACTCGTTTGACTACTTTCAGCCGTTTGTGTCGGAGTTTTTCAATACGGATTTGAAAGATCTTAAAGAGAAAAACATCTCTTACGGCAATCTGCCCGATGAATGGAAAAGCCGTGAGCTTGAATTCTGTAAAAAGTATTATGACGGCACTGCCGCATTGACGCCTTTCAAACCCGATGCAAAGGACGGCGTTGACGCTCTTAAGAATGCGGGACACAGGATTATAATAATCACGGGCAGGACAAACGCCTTCTACAAAGACCCGTACAAAACAACCCGTGAAGAGCTTAAAAACGGTAATATTGCTTATGACAAGCTGATATGCACGCTTGACAAGGACAAGGCTTGCAAAGATGAGCATATTGATATTTTAATCGACGATATGCCCGCTAACTGCCTTGCGGCGGAAAAAGCGGGAGTTAAGCCGATTTTGTTTACAAGCAAGGCGAATAAGAATTTCAGCACTCCCTTTACCCGTTCCGACAGTTGGCAGGAAGTGCTGAAAATTATAGAAAATTACGCTGCGGAGGAAAAATATGAGTAAAGTATTGATAATAAACGGCAGTCCGAGAAAGAACGGAAACACTTCAATCGCCGTCAGAGAGATGGAAAAGGTTTTTGCCGAAAACGGTATCGAAACAGTCACCGTACAGGTTGGAAACAAGGATATACGGGGCTGTGTCGCCTGCTTCAGCTGTATGAAAACGGGAAAATGCGCTATCGACGATATTGTGAACGAGTTGGCGCCTGTTTTTGAAGAGGCGGACGGACTTGTTGTTGCAAGCCCTGTATATTACGCCTCGGCAAATGCAACGCTGATCGCCTGTCTTGACCGACTTTTTTACAGCACTCCGTTTGACAAGAGTATGAAGGTCGGAGCGAGCGTTGTGTGTGCAAGGCGCGGCGGCTGCTCGGCAACCTTTGACGAGCTCAACAAATACTTTACCATTTCAAATATGCCAGTTGCTTCAAGTCAGTATTGGAACTGTATTCACGGCAGAAAGCCCGGCGAGGCGGAGCTTGACGAAGAGGGCAAACAGACAATGCGGACACTTGCAAGGAATATGTCTTTCCTTATCAAAAGCATTGCGCTCGGAAAAGAAAAATACGGCTTACCCGAACAGGAAGAACACCTTTGGACTCACTTTATATAACAACAATGAAGACAAAAACGGCGCCCGTTGAACCGACAGCGGACGCCGTTTTGTTTGAATATTAAAGCTCATCAAAATACGGATATGTATGCCTGTCGGCTTCCGTGATTTCCCTTGTAACCCTGCACGGCACGCCGACCGCAACCGAGTTTTCGGGAATGTCCTTTTTGACAACGCTTCCCGCACCGATTACCGAATTATCGCCTATTGTCACGCCAGCCAATACGGTTGAACCTGCGCCTATCCATACATTGTTACCGATTTTAATCGGCTTTGCGATTTCAACGCCCGCTTTTCTCATTTCGGGGTCAAGAGCGTGTTCGGCAGTAGTAAAACAGCAGTTGGGACCGATAAAAACATTGTCGCCGAAACTCACTTCGCCGCCGTCCTGAATTATCATATTATGATTGGCATAAAAGCTCTTACCGACCGTGATATGGTCGCCGTAATCGCACCAGAACGGAGGAACGATTATTGTGTCGTCAAAGCATCTGCCGAGCAGCCCTTTCAATATACCGTTAAGCTCTTCCCTGTTGTTCGGATTTATTTTATTATACTCATAGCATATGTTCTTGCATCTTTCGATTTCCCTTTCAAATTCGGGATTATAACAGCCCTGAAAGAAACAGTTGATTGGTACCTTTACCGACATATAATCACCCTTTCAAATATATGTCTGTATCATATCAAATTTTCGCTTGATTGACAAGAGCGCACCAAAACTTATATAATGGTTCACAGACAGAGTTTAAGGGGTAACGGAATGGAAAAGGCATTTATCAGAAAATACACTCAATCAGACAGAGAAAATGTCAGAAAAGTCTGTATTGATACAGCCGACGCGTCTTTCAAAAAAAGTAAAAAAATGCTTGAATGTGTTCCGATAATCTACAACGATTATTTTACCGAGCAGGAACCCGAAAACATATTTGTTATTGACGGCGGTGACGGCAAAGCGGTCGGCTACATACTTTGCAGCGCCGATTTTGAAAAGTTTGTTAAAATGAACAGGGAAATTTACCTCAAACGCCTTTTGAAAACTCATCTGCCGTCAGCCGCAGTTTTATTGATGTATACTTATCAGTTAAAGAAAATTAAGAGAAACTCCGTACATCTGCATATCGACATTTTACCCGAATTTCAACACTCGGGCTTCGGAACGCAGCTTATCGACACACTTTGCAGACACTTAAAAGAAAACGGACACACCACCCTTTCCGTTTGCGGAATAAGCAGAAATTCGGGTGCTTACGGGTTTTATACAAAGTGCGGTTTTCACGAAATTTACAGCTACGGAGCAGGTACCGTATCGCTTGCGAAAAATTTGTAAAAAAATGAAAAATAATTCTTGACAACGCTTTTATGCGGTAGTATAATTTCTTGCATAAAGACAAGGGCGTCTTTAAGTCTTAGGGCTTGAAGACGCCCTATCTCTATTTTTACCACACAAGACAAAGGCAACGGCGCCCAAGCAAGTTTCTGCGGCGCAGTTGCCTTTATTTTTATCAGAAAAGAGGAATTTTTATGAAAACCGTACCCGAATATTTTGGATGCAAGGTCTTTGACGACAGAGTGATGAAAGCAAATCTCTCCGCCGATGTTTACACATCTCTTAAAAAGACTATTGACGAAGGCGCACAGCTTGACATTACGGTAGCTAATGCCGTTGCAACGGCTATGAAAGATTGGGCGGTTGCCAACGGAGCAACCCATTATACACACTGGTTCCAGCCTTTGACGGGTATTACGGCTGAAAAGCATGACAGCTTTATCTCCCCCTCTCCCGACGGCGGAGTTATTATGGAATTCTCGGGTAAAGAGCTTATTAAAGGCGAGCCCGACGCGTCGTCTTTCCCCTCGGGCGGCTTGAGAGCAACATTCGAGGCAAGAGGCTATACCGCTTGGGACCCGACTTCATATGCTTTTATTAAGGGCAAAACGCTCTGCATTCCGACTGCTTTCTGCTCATACGGCGGCGAAGCGCTTGACAAGAAAACTCCTCTTTTGAGGTCAATGGAAGCGCTCAATGTTCAGGCGTTGAGAATACTCAAGCTTTTCGGTCACGACGATGTAAAGTGCGTCAGAACTTCCGTAGGTCCCGAGCAGGAATACTTCCTTATTACAAAAGAAATGTATGACAAGCGCCCCGACCTCCGCTTTACCGGCAGAACACTCTTCGGTGCAAAGCCTCCGAAAGGTCAGGAATTAGACGACCACTACTTCGGCGTTATCAAGCCCAAGGTTGCGGAATTTATGGAGGACCTTAACGACGAGCTCTGGAAACTCGGCATTCTCGCAAAAACAGAGCACAACGAGGTTGCACCCGCACAGCACGAGTTGGCTCCCATATATTCGACAACAAACATTGCAACCGACCACAACCAGATTACAATGGAAATTATGCAGAAGGTTGCCGCAAAGCACGGACTTGTTTGCCTGCTTCACGAAAAACCGTTTGCGGGCGTAAACGGAAGCGGCAAGCACAACAACTGGTCAATTTCAACCGATACGGGCGTAAACCTCCTCTCTCCCGGAGACACCCCGTATGAGAACGCACAGTTCCTCCTCTTCCTTTGTGCGGTTATAAAAGCGGTTGACGATTATCAGGACCTTTTAAGACTTTCCGTTGCGACTGCGGGCAACGACCATCGTCTCGGCGCTAACGAAGCTCCCCCCGCCGTTATTTCAATGTTCCTCGGCGACGAATTAAACGGCGTTCTCGAAGCTATTGAAAACGACACGCCTTATGAGGGCACAAAGAAAACAAAAATGAAGCTCGGAGTTGATGTTCTTCCGAAATTCAACAGAGATACAACCGACCGTAACCGTACATCGCCTTTCGCATTCACGGGCAACAAATTCGAGTTCCGTATGCTCGGCTCTTCAAACAGCATAGCTTGCGCTAACATAATGCTCAATAGTGCAGTTGCCGAAAGTCTTAAAATTTATGCGGACAGACTTGAAAACGCAGATAACTTTGAAGAAAAGCTTCATGATATGATTCGCAAGACGATAAAAGACCACAAGCGCATTATCTTCAACGGAAACGGCTACGACGACGCTTGGATTAAAGAAGCTACCGAAAAGAGAGGTCTCTTGAACCTCAGAACCACGCCCGATGCAATGCCGCATCTGCTTGACAAGAAAAATGTCGATATGCTGACATCGCACAAGGTCTTCACGGTTCCGGAGCTTAATTCAAGATACGAAATTATGCTTGAAAACTACTGCAAGGCAGTTTCGATTGAGGCATCGACAATGATTGAAATGTCAAAGACCGAGATTTCTCCCGCAATCGCAAACTACACCGCAGAGCTTGCAAAGGCAATCAAAAACAAGAAGCTTGCCGACGCGTCAATCCCCTGCTCGTATGAAATCGGCGTAGCTAAAAAACTCTCGACCCTCAACGACGGTATTTCCGTTAAGACCGCTGAGCTTGAAAAAATCCTTGCTTCGCTTTCGGATTATACGGATATCGGAAAAGAATCATGTGCTATCCGTGACGAGCTCATTCCGAAAATGGATGATGTCCGTGCGCTTTGCGACGAGGCTGAAACAATCACCGCCAAAGAATTTTGGCCTTATCCTTCATACGGAGACTTGCTTTTCGGCGTAAAATAAACTAAAATAAATAAATGAAAAACATTTCGGATTCCCGTATTTTTACGGGGGTCCGAAATTGCGGTATAGAAAGCGGTTTTATATGTTTAACACCATTCACGAAGAATGCGGCGTTTTCGGAGTTTACTCCCCCGTTATGTCGGACGTCGCAAGGACAACCTATTACGGACTTTACGCTTTACAGCACCGAGGTCAGGAAAGCGCGGGAATCGTCGTAAACGACGACGGCGTGTTTTCCGTAAAAAAATCCCTCGGCTTGGTTTCCGACGCCTTTTCTCAGGAGGATTTAGACTCTCTCGGGCAAGGCAATATAGCCGTCGGTCATGTCCGTTACGCCACAACGGGCAGCGACAGCGCAGAGAACATTCAGCCTATTGTAGTTAATCACAACAAGGGCAAAATGGCGCTCTCCCACAACGGCAACCTCACAAACTCCTTTGAATTGAGGGAAATGCTTGAAGAAAAGGGAGCGATTTTCCACACGACCACCGACACGGAGGTTATAGCGTATATCATAGTTCAGCAAAGGCTTCAATGCGGTTCGATAGAACAGGCGGTAGCCTCGGCAATGGACATTATCAAGGGTGCATATTCCCTTGTTATCTCGTCGCCCTCAAAGCTCATAGCAGTCAGAGACCCCAACGGCTTCCGTCCCTTATGCTACGGCGAAATGCAGGACGGCTCAATAGTTTTCGCTTCCGAAAGCTGTGCTCTCGATGCGGTAAACGCAAAACATATCAGAGATTTACTTCCCGGTGAAATTGCTATCGTCGAAAACGGCAAAATCCGTTTTGACACATCACACTGCAATTTAACGCCGAGAAGTCTTTGTGTGTTTGAATACATTTATTTTGCACGCCCCGACTCGGTCATTGACGGCGTGAGCGTGTCGCTTGCCCGTCAGCAGGCGGGACGGTTTCTTGCAAAGGCATATCCCGTTGACGCGGATATTGTAATCGGCGTGCCCGATTCGGGACTTGAAGCGGCGCTCGGTTATTCCGCCGAATCGAGAATTCCGTATAATATCGGCTTTACCAAAAACAAGTATATCGGACGAACCTTTATCGCACCCGAACAGAGTTCGAGAGAAAAGGGCGTAAATATAAAATTAAATCCTATTAAAGAAATCGTAAAAGGCAAAAAAATAGTTCTCGTTGACGACTCCATAGTCAGAGGCACAACAAGCCGACGCATTGTCGATCTGCTGTGGGAAGCGGGAGCCAAAGAAATACATATGCGAATAAGCGCTCCGCCGTTTGTCTCCGCCTGCTACTACGGAACGGATATTGACAACGCAAAGGGGCTTATCGCAAACAAGCACTCGGTTGACGAAATAGCAAGGATAATCGGCGTTACCTCGCTCGGTTACCTGCGAATGGAGGATGTAAGACTTCTTACGGGAAAGGACTCAGGCTTCTGCACAGCATGCTTTGACGGCAAATACCCCGTCCGCCCGTCCTCTCATTCCGAAAAATCAAGATTTGAAAGTAAAATCAGCGAAAGCAAAAAATAAAGAAAGGTTAGGAAGAAAATTATGACAAAGTACATTTTTGTGACAGGCGGCGTTGTATCGGGACTCGGAAAAGGAATTACAGCCGCATCTCTCGGCAGACTTTTGAAATCGAGAGGCTTGAAAGTAGCCTCGCAGAAGCTTGACCCCTATATCAATGTTGACCCGGGCACGATGAGCCCCTATCAGCACGGCGAGGTTTATGTCACGGAGGACGGTGCGGAAACCGACCTTGACCTCGGACATTATGAAAGATTTATCGACGAGGATTTGAATAAATACTCAAACCTCACAACAGGCAAGGTATATTGGAATGTCCTCAACAAGGAGCGCAGAGGAGAATATCTCGGCTCGACCGTACAGGTTATCCCTCATGTTACCAACGAAATCAAAGAATTTGTTTATTCGGTAGGCAAAAAGACGGGCGCAGATGTTGTAATTACTGAAATCGGCGGCACAATCGGCGACATTGAAAGCCAGCCGTTCCTTGAGGCGGTAAGACAGATTTCACTTGAAGTCGGCAGAGAAAACAGCCTTTTCATTCATGTTACCCTTGTTCCGTTCCTCAGCGGCTCGGACGAACACAAATCGAAGCCCACACAGCACTCCGTAAAAGAATTGCAGGGAATGGGAATTAACCCGAATATAATCGTTCTTCGCTGCGACGAACCGCTCGAAAAATCGATTTTCCAGAAAATATCGCTGTTCTGCAATGTAAAGCCCGACTGCGTTATAGAAAACATAACTCTCCCCTGCCTTTACGAAGCTCCGCTTATGCTCGAAAAATCAAACTTTTCAAGCGTTGTGTGCAGAGAGCTCAATATCGACGCACCCGAAGCAGACCTTACGGAATGGACGAATATGGTTGAGCGTATAAAGGCAAGACATGAGGATGTTGAAATCGGCCTTGTCGGAAAATATGTTCAGCTGCATGACGCATATCTCTCCGTTGCCGAAGCTTTGAGGCACGCAGGCTACACGCACAACTCACATGTAAATATACATTGGATTGACTCCGAAACCATTACCAAAGAAACCGCAAACGAAGTTCTCGGCGGACTTGACGGCATTATAGTGCCCGGCGGCTTCGGTTCAAGAGGTATTGAGGGTATGATACTTGCTGCACAGTATGCACGAGAAAACCATATCCCGTATTTCGGCATTTGCCTGGGTATGCAAATCGCAGTAATCGAATATGCACGCCATGTTGCAGGCATTGCCGACGCACATTCGGGCGAATTTGACGAGCTTTGCAAAAATAAAGTTATTGACTTTATGCCCGGACAGAGCGATGATATAGATAAGGGCGGCACTCTCCGCCTCGGAGCGTACCCCTGTGACATTCAACCCGGCACAACCATGGAAAGATGTTACAAAACGAATGAAATATCGGAGCGCCATCGCCACAGATACGAATTCAACAACGAATACAGAGAGGTTTTGACATCTGCGGGTCTTACTCTCAGCGGTCTTTCGCCCGACGGCAAACTTGTTGAAACGGTTGAGCTTACCGACAGACCTTTCTATATCGGCGTACAGTATCATCCCGAATTCAAGTCAAGACCCAACAAACCTCATCCGTTGTTTGAAGGATTTGTCGGCGCGGCTCTCGAAAACAGGAGGAGCAAATAATGATTCAGAAGCCCGACAGAAAAATTATTTTGGAAAACGGTTCGCAATATCTCGGAGTGGGCTTTGCAGACAAGAGCGACAGGGTTGTTGAAATCGTTTTCAACACCTCAATGGTAGGTTATCAGGAAATACTTTCCGACCCGTCATATACCGACCAGGGCGTTGTGTTTACATATCCGCTTATCGGAAACTACGGTATGGCTGACGACGACTATGAAACCGAAACGCCCACCGTCAGCGCCTTGATTGTCAGAGAATATAACCCCGAGCCGTCCAACTTCAGAAGCACGGCTACGCTTGAAAATGTTATGTTAAGATACGGCATAGCGGGCATTTCTCAAATCGATACAAGGAAGCTTACCCGTGAAATCAGAAACTTCGGAAGCTGCAAAGCGCTTCTTACCTCAGCTGACACATCGGTTGAGGACGGTTTGAAAATCCTCGCCGATACAAATATGCCGCACGACGCGGTAAGCCGTGTCAGCAGAAAAAAGATTACGCCGTACAATGTCGAAAACGCAAGATTTCACATTGTGGCGATAGACTGCGGAATGAAGCAGAATATCGTAAGAGAGCTTAACAGAGTCGGCTGCAGCGTAACCGTTGTACCGTACAACACCGACAGCGAAACAATTAAAGCACTTGCGCCCGACGGTGTATTTATTTCAAACGGTCCCGGAGACCCCACGGATGTCCCCGAGGTCATTAACACAATTAAAAATCTGCGCGGCTTCTGCCCGATATTCGGCATATGCCTCGGTCATCAGATAATTTCCCTCGCCTACGGCGCAAAAACATACAAGCTCAAATTCGGTCACAGAGGCGGTAACCACCCCGTAAGAAATCTTTTGACCGACAGAGTGGAAATAACCTCGCAGAACCATTCCTACGCCGTTGAAACCGACAGCGTAAAGGATACCGAACTTACCGTAACGCACATCAATCTTCTCGACAACACCGTTGAGGGCGTTGAGTGCAAAAAGGACAAGGTATTCGGCGTGCAATACCACCCCGAAAGCGCACCCGGTCCGCAGGACAGCGCATACCTGTTTGACAGATTTATAGATTTAATGGAGGAAAGCCGAAATGCCTAAGAGAAAAGATATAAACAAAATTCTTGTAATCGGCTCGGGTCCTATCGTTATAGGACAGGCGGCAGAGTTTGACTATGCGGGCACGCAGGCTTGCCTAGCGCTTAAAGAAGAGGGCTATGAGGTTATCCTTTGCAACTCAAACCCCGCTACAATTATGACCGACCCCGCAATCGCGGACAAGGTCTATATGGAGCCGCTGACCCTCGAATACATTGCAAAAATCGTCCGCAAGGAGCGCCCCGACGCCATTTTACCCGGCATCGGCGGTCAGACGGGTCTTAATCTCGCCATGCAGCTTGAAGAAAAAGGCGTGCTTCGTGAGTGCAATGTAGAACTGCTCGGCACAAAGAGCGAAAGCATTAAAAGAGCCGAGGACAGAGAGCTTTTCAAGGAGCTTTGCGTTGATATAGGCGAACCCATACTTCCGTCGGAAATCGCAAACACCGAAGAAGAGGGCTTCAGGGTTGCGGAAGAAATCGGTTACCCCGTTGTTTTGAGACCTGCCTTTACTCTCGGCGGAACGGGCGGCGGCTTTGCCGAAAACAAAGAGGAATTTGCGGAGCTTATCAAAAATGCGCTCACCCTTTCCCCTGTTCATCAGGTTCTTATCGAAAAGAGCGTCAAGGGATATAAGGAAATCGAATATGAGGTAATCCGAGACTCTGCGGACACCGCAATCACGGTTTGTAATATGGAAAATATCGACCCCGTCGGCATACATACAGGCGACTCGATTGTAGTTTGCCCCTCGCAGACGCTTACGAACAAGGAATACCATATGCTCCGTGACAGTGCGCTTAAAATAATCAGAGCATTGAAAATCAAGGGCGGCTGTAATGTTCAGTTTGCACTTGACCCGAAATCGTTCCAATATTATCTTATCGAGGTAAACCCGAGGGTTTCCCGTTCCTCGGCACTCGCTTCAAAGGCAAGCGGTTATCCGATTGCAAGGGTTTCGGCAAAAATAAGCGTCGGCTTGCGCCTTGACGAAATTCATCTTGCAAACACGCTCGCATCTTTTGAGCCGACACTTGACTATGTTGTCACAAAAATGCCCCGTTTCCCGTTTGACAAATTTGCGGACGCAAACAATTCCTTGAGTACGCAGATGAAAGCCACGGGCGAAGTTATGAGTGTCGGCAGAACCATTGAGGAAAGCCTGTTAAAAGCCGTCCGTTCGCTTGAAATCGGCGCTTATCATCTCCACATAGCAAAATTTGACGAAACCTCCACCGAAGAGCTGTGCGAATACATCAAAATCGGTACGGACGACAGGATTTTCGCACTGGCGGAACTTTTGAGGAGAAATATATCGGTTGACGAATTAAACTCGCTTACCAAAATTGACCTTTTGTTCCTGCAGAAGCTCAGAAACATTGTTGAAATCGAAAGAGAATTGAAAGCAAACAAGGACAGTGCCGAATATCTTAAATACGCAAAGAAAAACGGCTTTTCCGATATTGAAATCGCCTATCTTTGGGGCAAGACTCCGAGAGAAATATTTGAATTGCGTAAGGAACACGGCATAATGCCGACCTATAAGATGATTGACACCTGCGCTTCCGAATTTAAGAGCTATGTACCCTATTTCTACTCGACATACGAGGAAGAAAACGAGTCTGTTGTATCGGACCGCAAAAAGATAATCGTGCTCGGCTCGGGTCCCATCCGTATCGGTCAGGGCGTCGAGTTTGACTACTCGACCGTGCACGCCGTCAAAACCATCAAAGAAGCCGGTTACGAGGCTATTATCATAAACAATAACCCCGAAACTGTTTCAACCGACTACACAACCTCCGACAAGCTCTATTTCGAGCCTTTGTGCGTTGAGGATGTAATGAACATCATAACCCTTGAAAATGCCGACGGTGTTGTTGTTTCCCTCGGCGGTCAGACTGCCGTAAACCTTGCCGAACCGCTCAACGAATACGGCGTTAAGCTTATCGGAACGGACTGCGCCGCAATAGAAAAGGCTGAAAACAGGGATTCGTTTGAAAAGCTGCTTGTTGAGCTCGGTATCCCCCAACCCAAGGGCTGTGCCGTTACAAATATCGAGGACGGTATCCGTGCCGCAGAGGAAATCGGTTATCCCGTACTTGTGCGCCCGTCGTTCGTTCTCGGCGGCAGAGCAATGCAGATAGTTGCCAAGGAAGCGGACCTCCGCCATTACCTCAAAACGGCTGTTGAAATTGACGAGGACAAGCCCGTATTGGTTGACAAGTATATCAAGGGCAAGGAGCTCGAGGTTGACGCAATCTGCGACGGACGGGATGTATTTGTACCCGGAATTATGGAGCTTGTCGAAAGAACGGGCGTTCATTCGGGCGACTCTATGAGCGTTTATCCGACCTTCAGCGTATCGAACAAGGTCAAGGGCACAATTCTCGACTATGCAAAGAAGCTGGGACTCGGAATAGGCATTGTAGGTCTTTACAACATTCAGTTTATCGTTGACGAAAACGAAAATGTGTATATAATCGAAGTAAATCCCCGTTCGTCAAGAACAGTTCCGTTCCTTTCAAAATCCACGGGCTATTCGCTTGCGGACATTGCAACATATGCAATTCTCGGCGTAAGCTTAAAGGAACAGGGTATTTTCAAGCTCTATCCCGATGAGAAAAAGCGTTGGTATGTCAAATCCCCCGCCTTTTCGTTCTCAAAGCTCCGCGGTATGGACGCATATCTTTCCCCCGAAATGAAATCCACGGGCGAGGCTATCGGCTACGACGACAAGCTTCACAGAGCCATGTATAAGTCGCTTATCGCTTCGGGACTTAAACTTCAGAATTACGGTACGGTTATCGTAACCCTTGCCGACGAAGACAAGGAAGAGGCTTTGCCGCTCGTTAAACGCTTCTATGATATGGGCTTTAATATTGAGGCTACCGTAGGTACGGCGGATTTCTTAAAAGCTCACGGCATCAGGACAAGAGTCCGCAGGAAATTGAGCGAGGGCAGCACGGAAATCCTCGAGGCTATAAGAGCGGGATATGTCAGCTATGTTATCAACACGAGGGCTATACTTTCGGGCGTTCACTATGAGGACGGCGTTGCAATAAGAAACTGCGCCGTTGAAAACGGCATTACGACCTTTACTTCGCTTGATACGGTAAAGGTTCTGCTCGATGTTCTCGAAGAAATAACGATGGGCATTTCCACTATCGACTCGTAATATAACAGATTTTTCTAAAAAGAGGCAGAAAAACTGCCTCTTTTTTTTGTTTATTTATACTCAGTTCATAATTTAATGTTTTAATATTGCAAACGGTCACTAAATTGACTATAATATTATTTGATAATTAAACAGAAATTGAGGAGAAGAAATGGACAGAAATCAACTTGATCCCATCCCCCAGGTACACCCTTATCCCGAAACCACAATGTTCGGCGCCGTTGAAATGGCTAAGAACACTTATCCGAAAGCCATTGCGTATGACTTTCAGGGCAAGCTCACTACATATACCCAGTTTGTAAAGCACATTGAGGACGCGGCAAGAGGCTTTATAAAGCACGGTATCAAACGAGGCGACAAGGTTACAATTTGTATGCCCAACACTCCGCAGGGAATCATTTGCCTTTACGCACTTAACAGAATAGGCGCTGTGGCAAATATGGTGCATCCCCTTTCGGCGCAGAAAAACATTACTTTTTACCTTGACTTTTCAGAAAGCAAAATGATTCTTACCATGGATATGTTCTATGAAAAGGTCAAGGCGGCTGTTGACGAGTCAAAGACAAATGCGAGAATTATCGTTGCGAGAATTCAGGATGAACTTTCACTTCCTCTCGGTATGATATACTGCGTTGCAAAGAACTCAAAAAATATGAAGTACCCCGACAGAAAGGGCGACTTCCTTTGGACAGACCTTGTAAAATCGGGTAAAGGTATTACCCTTCCCCCTGTTGAATACAGAGAAAACGAAACCGCTCTTATCCTTTACAGCGGCGGCACAAGCGGAAAGCAGAAAGGTATTATGCTTTCCGATATGAACTTCAACGCTCTCGGTATGCAGATTGCGGAAATCTGCGGCGTAAACCTCAACGATAAATGTTCATTCCTCTCCGTTATGCCGATTTTCCACGGCTTCGGTCTCGGTATCGGTATACATACAATCCTTATAAACGGCGCACGCTGCATACTTATGCCGCAGTTCAACACCGACTCCTACGCTAAAACGGTTTTGAAGAAAAAGCCTAACTTTATCGCAGGCGTTCCCACGCTCTATCAGGCGCTGTTTGAGACAGACCGCTTCAACGGTCAGGACCTCTCATTCCTTGTAGGCGTGTTCTCGGGCGGCGACGCTTTGAGCCCCGAGCTTAAAAAGAAAGCCGACAAATTCCTGAGAGACCACAATGCGGACATTCAGATAAGAGAGGGCTACGGACTTACGGAATGTGTTACCGCAAGCTGTGTAACTCCGTTTGACCGTGCAAAACCCGGCAGTATCGGTCTCCCCTTGCGTGATACGCAGTATAAGATTGTCGAGCCCGGTACATTTAACGAAATGCCCCTCGGTAAGGACGGCGAAATCATCCTTACGGGTCCCACACTTATGCTCGGCTACCTCAAAAATGAGGAAGAGACAAACGAAACCCTTAAATATGACGAAAACGGCACAAAATGGCTCTTCACGGGCGATATGGGCTATATGGACGACGAGGGCTTTGTTTACTTCAAGCAGAGAATTAAGCGTATGATTGTCACAAGCGGCTACAATGTTTATCCGTCACGAATCGAAGATGTTATCGACAAGTGCCCCGATGTAAACTACTGCTGCGTTATCGGCGTTAAAGACCCGTATAAGATGCAGAAAATCAGAGCATATATTGTCCTCAACGAGGGCGTGCCCGCAACCGCAGGCGAAAAAGAAAGAATCAAGGACTTCTGCAAGCCTTATCTTGACAGATATGAATGGCCCAAGGAAATTGAATTCAGAGACGCTTTGCCCAAGACTCTCGTCGGCAAGGTAGCATATCACACACTTGAAGAGGAAGCAGAACAGAATGGATAAACCCAAAAGCAAAAGAAGAATAAGACGGTACTACGGCGCAGCAAAGGCATTTATCAGAATTATGCTTACATTCGTAGCTCCGAAGCTTATGAAAAAGCTCCACGCATCCGTAGAGCCGTATAAACCGCAAAGCAAAACATTTATTATTATAGGAAATCACACCGATATTTTCGACCCCGGCTATCAGATGATTGCGCTTAACAGATATATCAGATATGTTGCCGCCGATTTCCTTTTAAGAGTAAGTCCCATTACAAAATTCCTGCTCGGCACTCTTGAGGGCGTTATAGTTAAAGAGAGAAACAAATCTTCGGATATGCTTGTCGAGGAAATTCTCGAAAATGTCAGGGCGGGTATTCCCGTCGGACTTCACGCCGAGGGTATGGTCACAACCAACGGCGAAACGGGCTTTGTCTCCCCCAACACGGGTAAGCTTGTCAAAGACTCGGGCGTTGCGCTCATTACATTCAGAACCGTCGGCGGATACCTTCGTAAGCCGAGATGGGCTGACATCGGCAGAGACGGCCCTGTTCACGGCAAAGTAGTTCACGAGTACAGCGCAGAAGAATTGAGCAAGTATTCAGTTGACGAAATCAACGAAATTATAAGGCGTGACATCTATGTAAACGCCTATGAAGAACAGAGGAAAAATCCTCAGGTATATTCGGGCGAAAAGCTTGCCGAATTTGCCGAGAGACTTCTCTATGTGTGCCCCAAGTGCCACAAGGTTGACACGCTTCATTCAGAGGGCGATGTATTGTCGTGCAAATGCGGCTACACCCTTACGCAGGGCGAGGACGCTTTTTGGCACAGCGATAAGAACGAGGTCATTTTTGACAATGTTCTTGATTGGGATAAGTGGCAGAGAAAGGAATGGAAGAACATTCTCCTCTCCTCCGACGACGGTATAATCCTTTCCGAAAAGGAACAGACGGTTTCAACCGTTGTAAACAACGAACCGCACACTGTTTCGGAACACGCGACAATCAATCTTTATAAAGACCGTTTTGAGCTTGTCTGCGAGGATAAAACAATCGTGCTTCATCTTGATAAGCTCAAGCGTGTACAGAACGCCGCAACGCAAAACCTTGTTATTATCGACGAGGACTCGACATACTATCTTTTGTCGTCGAAGCGCCCCCGCTCTTCGGACAAATATGTTGCCGCCTGGTACTATCTTACGGGCAGAGATTATAAATAATAAGCTACCCTCAAGCCTTGGCTGAGGGTATTTTTCCGCATAAAAAAAGACCTGATAAATCAGGTCTTTTAATTTTTTTATTTTTTGAAAAACTTTGCTTTGACAACGCCCTTGGGGTCCTTGATTAAAAGCACGACGGTCCAAATAACAAGACCGAGAGCAATTACCGAAAGACCGAGATAAGTGTCGTTTAACATATCCGAAATATCCGGAGTGAAGAAATCGCTTCCTAATTCCGCATATTCAAAAATTGCGTCCACGAACCACATAATCGAAGCGCCCCAATACATCCAGCAGAGTACATCAATGCGAAGCTCGTTTTTCTCGGCATTTTTATACCAAACGGCGGTACACACAGCCGCAGCAAAAACCGTGAGTAAAAGAGTCATATATTTTTCCTTTTATTCTGATATTTTTTCCTGTGCGGTCTTTTCCGCTTTCTTCTCAACGATTGCGGAAACAACAAGCATTATGCACCAAACCGCAGTTACAAGCAAAGCCATTGTAACGCCGACCGTCGCTATCTCGTGAAGCATTTCCGCCGTGTCCTCGGGATTGCTCATCGCCGTCAGGAACGGGAAATAAGGAACAATCTCGCCGTGCCAGAGATGCTCGAAAGCAAGAAGGATTGAGCCGCCCCAAAGAAGCTTTGTAAGCCAACCGAGCTTTCTTGAAAACGGAATTTTATGAGCCGTTTTGTTTTCTATTGTCGAAACGGCAGTTTCCGAAGCCTTTGTCTCCTCTTTCTTTTCAATTACTTTTTTTGTAGCCGTAGCGATAACAGCCTCGGCAACAGGTACTGCAAAACAAGCCATTTTTATATCTCCTTTTTATTTTTAAGCTGTTTTATTTTTCAAAAAAATGAAATTTTCCATAAGGTCAATTCGGTCGATTTCGCCGTCAATGACAGTTTTGACTCCCATAATGTCGGTAACGGTTATTTTATTGCCGTCAACCCTTACGGCAGCCACATTTTTGGCAATTTCCTTTCTTTGATTGTTTTCCGTGGAAATTATTGTTGAAAGGCACATAATTATTCACCCTTTGCCTTTTTGTACGCCTCTTCAAGCTTTGCATTTCCCTTTTCAAGGTCGCACAGCGCCTGTGAAATCAAAGCGGAAACCTCGCTCGGCAAGCCGTTTGCAATTTCCCGCAATTCCTCGGCGTGGTGTCTGTTGTGTTCAACCATATATCCGAGCAACGCAAGGCTCTCCTCGGGCGAATTATGAGAATGATTGTGTTCGTGAGACATATTATAACACTTCCCTTAGATTCTTGCAACACCCGAAGCTCTTGCGGCGTCCATAACCGCCTTTGCAACGGTTTTTCCTATTCTTTCGTCAAAAGCCTTTGGCAAAATATAATCGGCGTTGAGTTCGTCGTCCGAAACCAAGGAGGCAATAGCCCTTGCCGCCGCAATTTTCATTTCCTCGTTTATGTCGCTCGCTCTGCAATCGAGTGTACCTCTGAAAATTCCGGGGAATGCAAGCACATTGTTTATCTGGTTCGGGAAATCGCTTCTGCCCGTTCCGACAACCGCCGCACCTGCTTTCTTTGCAAGGTCGGGCATAATTTCGGGAACAGGGTTTGACATTGCAAGAACGATAGGCTTGTCAGCCATTGATTTTACCATTTCTTCGCTTACAATTCCGGGAGCGGAAACACCGATAAATATATCGGCACCCTGCATTGCGTCAGCGAGCGTGCCCGTTTTTCTCTCTGGGTTGGTAAACTCGGCGATTGCCTTTTTGGCATCGTTGAGCTTTTCGTCGCCCTTGCAGATAATTCCCTTGCTGTCGCACATAATAACGCTCTTTATTCCCTGCGAAATAAGAAGCTTTGCGATAGCAATACCTGCCGCACCCGCACCCGAAAATACTGCGGTACAATCCCCTATTTTCTTGTCAACGACACGCAATGCATTGATTACAGCCGCCGCAACAACGACTGCCGTACCGTGCTGATCGTCGTGGAAAATCGGAATATCGGTCTTTTCTTTAAGCTTTCTTTCGATTTCAAAGCACCTCGGAGCGGCAATATCCTCAAGGTTAATACCGCCGAATGAGCCTGCAAGAAGCGAAATGCAATTTACGATTTCATCAACATCCTTTGAACGCACGCAAAGCGGAATCGCATCGACATCGCCGAACTCCTTGAAAAGTACGCATTTACCCTCCATAACGGGCATACCCGCCTCGGGTCCTATATCGCCGAGACCGAGAACCGCCGTACCGTCCGTAACAACCGCAACCGTGTTCCAACGCCTTGTAAGCTCATAGGACTTTGAAATGTCCTTTTGGATTTCAAGACACGGCTGGGCAACACCCGGCGTATAAGCCAAAGAAAGAGCGTCCTTGTCATTTGCCTTGGCTCTTGCTTTAACCTCGATTTTTCCTTTCCACTCGTAGTGGAGTCTCAAAGATTCCTTTGCGTAATCCATTTTTGCACCTCTATGTAATTAAAAATCTATGCTAAACACTGAACATCAGTGCTCTATCCAATCCCTTGAACGCTCAACCGCACGAAGCCAGCCGTGATAATATTCGTCACGCTTCTGAACCTCCATTTTCGGTTCAAACAGTTTATCTACCTGACGGATTTTTGAAAGCTCTTCGGTGTCCTTCCAGAAGCCGACTGCAAGGCCTGCAAGATAAGCTGCGCCGAGAGCTGTCGTCTCAACCATCTTGGGTCTGTTTACGGGAGTACGGATGAGGTCGGACTGAATTTGCATCATTACATCCGAAACGGACGCACCTCCGTCAACACGGAGTTCATAAAGATTTATATCCGAATCCTGCTTCATAGCTTCAAGCAAATCCGTCATCTGATAAGCGATAGCCTCAAGCACCGAACGGCAGATATGAGCACGGTTGATACCCCTCGTAATTCCGACAATGGTTCCCCTTGCGTACATATCCCAATACGGAGCGCCGAGTCCCGTGAATGCGGGAACAAAATAAATGCCGTTTGCGTCGGGTACGCTTTCAGCCAATTCGTCGCAGCGTGCGGCGTGGTCAATTATATGCAAATCATCCCTCAACCACTTAATAACCGAGCCTGCATTGAATGCCGAGCCCTCTATGGCATATGTAACCTTATCGCCTATGCCCCAAGCTACGCCCGTGACAAGGTTATGATGTGATTCTACTCTCTTTTCGCCTGTATTCATAAGCAGGAAGCAACCCGTACCGTATGTGTTCTTTGCCTGACCCGCCTCAAAGCAGCCCTGACCGAACAAAGCGGCAGGCTGGTCGCCGATAGCGCCTGCAATCGGAATGCCTACAAGGTCCTCAAAGCCGAGAATACCCGGTTCAACCTGACCGTAAACCTGACTTGACGGAACCGCTTTCGGTAAAATCGACATCGGTATGCCGAGTTTTTCGCATATATGCTCATCCCAACAAAGCTTATCCACATCGAAAAGCATTGTTCTTGAAGCGTTTGAATAGTCCGTTACATGCACCTTACCTGCGGTAAGATTCCAGATAAGCCACGACTCAACCGTACCGAAAAGAAGCTGACCTGCATCCGCAAGTATTCTTGCTCCCGGAACATTGTCAAGCACCCATTTGATTTTTGTCGCCGAGAAGTAAGCATCAACAACAAGACCCGTATGGTCCTTTATGTACTTGCAGAACTCCTCGTCCTTTTTAAGCTCCTCGCATATGTCGGCAGTTCTTCTGCACTGCCATACAATAGCGTTATGAATAGGTTTACCCGTGCCCTTATCCCAAAGAATGGTGGTCTCACGCTGATTGGTTATGCCGATAGCGGCGATGTCAGACGGATAAATCCGCCTTTCGCTGAGAACCTCCGTGACAGCCTGAAACTGCGAGAAGAGTATTTCCATAGGATTGTGCTCAACCCAGCCGGGCTTCGGATAAATCTGATTAAACTCGTGTTGTGATTTGAGAACGATTTTTCCGTTCTTGTCGAACAGGATAGCCCTTGAGCTTGTCGTTCCCTGATCCAATGCCAATACATACTTTGCCAAAACTAACACCCCTGTTAATTTATTTATTGTGATATTGCCTTATTTTTTGGCAATTTTTCGCACCTTTGCATCGTCGATTAAATTGTGAAGTCCCTGCCAATGGAACACTCTGCGGCTGAATTTCAACCGTTCAATGTCAGCCCTGAGCTTTGAGGGGTTTGCCTGCTTCAATGTGGCATATCTGACATTGTACATATTAAGAAAATCATAGTACTCCCAAAGCGAGTTCATAAACCTGTCGTAGCTCTTGTCCTCGGGCTGTGACCATGCCGTCTCGCAAAACGCCGCAATCCTCGGGAACAAATTGTAATCCGCCTTGTTTCTCGTCTTTACATATTCCGTCCAAAGTGCCGCTTCAACGCCCCAAATACTTCCTCCCTCTATTTCGGGAGAATACTCATACACTTTTTTAAGGCTGTTTGTGCCGTGCGGCAAATCGAAATAATAAGGAAACGCACTTGAATTTACAACGGGTCTGCCTGCTTTCAATTCCTCCGAAACGGTGTTTTTGTTCCTTTCAAGCGAACAGGCGTTCCAAGCGATGTTCCTGTCCAAACGCTCCGTTCCAGCCTCGGACTCAAAGTTCCACATCATCGAGGTATAGCCCTTGCCGTTGAGGTAACGGTTTACCCTCGACATAAAATAGTTTTGGAGAATATCCTCGTTTTCTATTCCCTCTTTTTTCATCAGTGCCTGACAGTTCGGACAAAGCTTCCAACGCATTTTAACCGCCTCATCGCCGCCGATATGAATTATCTTATCGGGGAAAAGCTCCGTAAGCTCGTCAAGTACGCCGAAAACAAATTCGTATGTACTGTCCTTGCCCGCACAAAGAATATCGTGCTTTACGCCCCAATGTGTCGCAACGCTCAACTCCCTGTCAAAGCAGCTTAAATACGGATAGCACGCAATGGCGGACACCGTATGACCCGGAATGTCAAACTCGGGAATTACCTTTATAAACCTGTCGTGGCAATACTTTACTATATCTTTAATCTGTTCCTGCGTGTAATATCCCTCATAGCTGTGAAAACCGAAATTCGTGTGCGAGCGCCGCTGCCCCTTTCTCGTAAGCTCGGGATATTTTTTTATTTCAATACGCCAACCTTGATCTTCAGTTAAGTGCCAATGAAAAACATTGAGCTTGTGCATAGCCATAAGGTTGATAAATCTCTTGATTTCCTTAACCGACTGGCAGTATCTGCCGCTGTCTATCATAAAGCCCCTGTATCTGTACATCGGCTTGTCGTTTATTTCAAGTGCGGGAACCTTTCCGAAGCTCTGCAAAAGAATTTGCTTGAGCGTTTGCAGACCGTAATAAAGCCCGCAATCGGTTCTTGCAATTATCTGTATAACCGTGTCCTCGCAGATAATCCTGTACCCCTCGTCATCATCGATTTCATTCGAATGTGTAAGAATAATGCAGTTTTCGTCCTTTTCCTCACGGTGGAGCCTGATGTCAAACGCCTTTTGGACAAAGTCACGGAATTCGTCGATAATAACAGGCACTTTTGATATGGTCGTTTCCTCGGTAAGGAAAAAACCGTGCCTGCCGCTTTTGATGATTATTTCATTCGGTTGAGGTATGATATTGAACATAAGTTTTCCTCTGATACAGTTTTAATATCCGTTCACAGAGTATTATATCAAATAATTTTACGAATAACAATAATAATGTTCTATTTTTCTATTGCATTTGAGCTGTTTTTATATTATAATAATTATGCCTTAATTCGGTCATGTACCGTGTTGGTCCTGTGCGACAGAGCTCTGTGAATCATGTCAGGCGAGGAATCGAGCAGCATTAAGCGGTCAGCCTGTGCGATACAGTCAAGCCTGCACGGTGCATGACCGAATTAAGGCTATTATTTTGCAAAGGTGTGAGAATATGTATCAGGTACTTTACCGTAAATGGAGACCGCAGGTCTTTACCGATGTTTACGGTCAGGAGCATATAACCGAAACCCTGATGAATGCCGTTGACACTGGAAGAGTTTCTCATGCCTACCTTTTTACGGGTTCAAGAGGTACGGGTAAAACCACCTGTGCCAAAATCCTTGCAAAGGCCGTAAACTGCGAGCATCCCGTAAACGGAAACCCCTGTAACGAATGTGCTTCATGCAGAGGTATCGACGACGGCTCCGTTGTCGATGTTGTGGAAATCGACGCCGCATCAAACAACGGTGTTGACAATATCCGTGATTTGCGTGAGGAAACAAATTATATGCCCTCCTCCGTAAAATACAGAGTATATATCATTGACGAGGTTCATATGCTTTCAACAGGTGCGTTTAACGCCCTGCTCAAAACTCTTGAAGAGCCTCCCGAGCATGTTAAGTTCATACTTGCTACGACCGAGGTGCACAAGCTTCCCTCGACAATACTTTCACGCTGCCAGAGGTTTGATTTCAAACGAATTTCCCCCGAGGATATTTCAAGGCGTTTGAAATATGTTGCCGAGCAGGAAAAAATCGACCTTACCGACGAAGGCGCAATGCTTATAGCGAGAGTTGCGGACGGCGGTATGCGTGACGCCCTTTCACTGCTTGACAGGTGCGCTTCATACGGCAAAACGATTACCGAGGAGCTTGCAAGCGACGCTGCGGGAATTGCCGGTAAGGAACACATTTATGCGCTTGTTGACGCTATGCGAGACAGGGACTGTTCCGCAGCTCTTGAAACGCTTAATAAATTATATGAAAACTCCTGCGATATGGAAAGGCTCTTTTCGGAGCTTATCTCCCATTTTCGCAATATGATGATTACGCTTACGGTTCCGACATATAAGGACTTAATATTGGCGTCCGACGCCGAAGCCGAAAAAATCAAAACTCAGGCGCAGTCGCTCACACTTGCCACAGTGCTCTCGGCTATGGAAACGCTCAACAATGCAATATTCGAGCTTAAAAAGGGCGACAACAAAAAAATAACCGCCGAAATGGTTATGATAAAGCTTTGCACGCCTGAGCTTATGAGTGACAACGCCGCATTGCTTCGCAGAATTTCGGAGCTTGAAAATAAAATAAATTCGGGCAATATAACCGTAAAATCCGCTTCCGAAAATGTAAAGGAAAATCCGTTTACGGCGCCGAGAAGCATTACGGAAGCCAAGACGCAGACACCTGCCGTCAAGGAAGAAAAAACAGAAATACACGAAACCGTACGAACGGAAATCCCCGTTTCACAGCAGGCGGAAATTCCGAAGCCGGCTTCCCCCGCTCCCACGGGTTCCGATGAGTCAAAGCCGTTTATGAAATGGTCGGATGTTCTTGACATTGTGCAGAAATCAGACCCGATGATTATGAGCTTTCTCAACAACTCGACCGCATATATAAAAGACGGATTTATGTGCATTAAGCCCGCAAATCCGATTTTACAGCAGTTCATTACGAAAAAAGAGCATTCCGAAATCGTATTGAGCGCCATTAAAGAGGTCACGGGTCAAGAGCTCAAAATTACTCTTGTTACCGATGACCGCCCGAAACAGACGGAAAAGAAAGCCGAAAGCACATCAAATATGAGCCCGCTGGACTCGCTTTTTGAGCGTGCAAAAAAGCTTGATATACAGATAATCGAACAGTAAGGAGATATAAAAATGAAAGCAAGAATACCCAATCAGCCCGCAGGCGGCAATATGATGAAAAGAATTCAGGATATGCAGCAGAATATGCAGACTCTCCAGGAGGAGCTTGCAGTTGCCGAGTATTCCGCTTCATCGGGCGGCGGTGCGGTTGATGTTACCGTAAGCGGCTCGCACGAAATTAAAAAAATTGCTATCAAGCCCGAGGTTGTTGACCCCGAGGATGTTGAAATGCTTGAAGATATGCTCATCGCCGCTCTCAACGAGGCTATGAGAAAAGCCGACGAAACGGCAGAGAGAGAAATGGAAAAGATTACCGGAGGAATTAACATTCCCGGTATGAACGGTATGTTTTAATGGCTAATTATGTTCCTGCGCTTGATAAGCTTGTCGAAGAATTTCGCAAAATGCCGTCAATAGGAACAAAATCCGCCGAGAGACTGGCTTTTTATGTGCTTTCCCTCAAGGATAAAGATGTAAAATCTCTTACGGACGCCATTGTGAACGCTCACGACAAAATTCATCAGTGCAAAGTGTGTAAAAATCTCACAGAAAACGAAGTTTGTTCTATTTGTGCAAGCGACAAGAGAGACAGAAGCGTTATTTGCGTCGTTTCCGACCCGAGAGATGTTGTCGCCCTTGAAAGAACGCACGATTACAGAGGACTTTACCATGTTTTGCACGGGGTTATCTCCCCTATGAACGGCGTGGGTCCCGAACAGCTGACAATTAAGGATTTAATGTCGAGATTATCCGACAATACTGTTAAAGAGATTATTATGGCGACCGACCCGACCATTGAGGGCGAAGCGACGGCAATGTACATTTCAAGACTTCTCAAGCCCTTTGACATCAAGGTTACACGCTTGGCTTACGGTATTCCCGTAGGCGCTGACCTTGAATATGCGGACGAGGTTACCCTTTCCCGTGCGCTTGAATGGCGCAGAGAGATATAACAGGTAGGCTTATGAACGAAAACAGCAGAACAGTTGCACAGAATAAAAAAGCATATCACGACTACTTTGTGCTTGAAGAGTACGAAGCAGGTATTGAATTGTTCGGAACGGAAGTAAAGAGTATCCGTGAGGGCAGAGTCAACCTAAAAGACGCCTGGTGCAGTATCGACAACGGCGAAATTTTTGTCAACGGTATGCACATAAGCCCCTATGAACAAGGAAATATTTTCAACCGTGACCCCCTGCGAAAGAAAAGACTGCTTATGCACAAAAAGGAAATCCATAAGCTTTACGGAACTATCAAGCAACAGGGATTAACGCTGATTCCCCTCTCCGTCTATTTCAAAAAAGGAAAGGCGAAAATCAAGGTAGGTCTCTGCAAGGGTAAAAAGATTTACGACAAGCGAGATGTTGCCGCTAAAAAAGAGGCGAACAGGTCGATTGACAGAGAAATCAAGGAAAGAATGAGATAATTTTCTCAAACCGTTTGAAATTTCCGATATTTGATATATAATATCTATATAAATACGGGGACGAAAGGATTTCGACGGGGATTTTGAGTCGTAATAAGCGAGCGGTGGCGAGGAACCACCATAAAAGCCTCAAAGTTTAGAAATAAACGACAAAAACGAAGTTTTACTTGCTGCCTAATTAAGGCGGCTGTTCCCTCGGGAAGCACTGCGGTCCCGAACGGAGCATCAAGTAGCAGTAAATGTGAATGAGCGACCGCCTTGTAACTCATCACACACAACAGGGCTACTGAAATCAAACGCCTGTCGTTAGGCTTTTGACAGAGGGAATGTTTATATAGCGAATACGCTCGTAGAAAGTTACGGGGAGAGATTTTCGGACGCGGTTTCGAGTACCGCCGTCTCCACCAAAAAATAAGGACCGCTTAACAGCGGTCTTTATTTTTTTCGTATAAAACATTAGGCGGTGCTCGAAACCGCACTGTCCATGTTTTGTGAGGCACAGCCGAACAAAACGGACATATAATGCGAAAGGTTGCGAAGCAACGAACGAAGCGAAGCTTCGGGTGTCGCCGTCTCCACCAAAAAATAAGGACCGCTTAACAGCGGTCTTTATTTTTTTCGT